>Ga0326727_10008436_pt1 | contig 26135 bp, 24 predicted proteins | sample MB2enrmetagenome_FD_207643 | JGI IMG/M metagenome (GOLD analysis project Ga0326727, IMG submission 207643) | Lab enriched peat soil microbial communities from McLean, Ithaca, NY, United States - MB29MY | ecosystem: Environmental > Terrestrial > Soil > Wetlands > Peat | place: USA: New York...
CCTCGGAGAGGGCTTATTCGCGCGCGCCCGCACGCAACTCAGAGCTGGCTCGGAACTGGGAAAAGATCGTCTTCGGCTTCGCCGAAGGCCTCTTGACTTTTGGAGCTCCTTCAGGAACGTCGATCTGTAGGCCTGGGGTGTCCCCGGCGAAGTCCTCCCAACGGCTGACCGGGATGACCTGGACCAAAGCCGCGTTCGTCGAGGGCACGCGAGTGCACTGAGGAACCGAGTCACTGAGGAAAGGAAGCTGACGGCAAGGAATGATGGAAACACCACTGGGCCCCGACGGGCCGGGTCAGGAGCCCTTGCGACGCTCAAGCGCTCGGTACGTCACGAAGGGCATCGGCCAGGTCATGGCGTCCGGAGATCCCGAGCTTCTCGTATACCCGCTGGAGATGGCTTTCGACAGTTCGTATTGAGAGGTACATGTCGCTGGCGATCTCTTTGTTGGTGCGACCCGCGGCGGCCTGCAGGGCCGCGTTGAGCTCGCCAGGTGTGAGGCGGACACGGGCCGCGATCGTTTCGACCGGAGGCGTGGTGGCCCCTTCACAACGGGCGAGGAGTCGCGCCGCTTTCTGCTCGGTTGCCGCGGCCTTGCGAGATTGGCCGGCTCGCCGAAGAATGACGGCGGCCTCGGCGCTCGCTTCGGCGGCATACAGGATCGCACCGAGGTCCTCGAAGTCTTGGGACACCTTTTCCAGTGCTTCGCTGTCTCTGGCGGCGACAGCGTTCGCGTAGGCGGCGCGGGCGAGCACAAAAGGACCGTCGATTTGAGAGGCGAGATCGGCGAGGCGGGCGGCCACCTGCCGGGCATGGCCGAGGCGGGCAAGGCTGTGAAGCGCGTTCGTGGCGCCAATGAGGTCGCCGACCGTTTCACCGAGGTCAGCCGCCGCTTCGAGCTGACGACGGGCGGCGGGAAGGTCCCCCCGGGCTGCAGCCGTCCAGGCACGGGCCCGGAGCAGGTCGGTCTCGTTGGACAGAATCGTGGGGAGGCCAAGCGCGTCGTGGGCGGCGAGCGTCTCGGTGGCGCGGTCGACACTTCCGCTCAGCGCGAGTGCGAGCACGGCGAGTATGTATGGCCACCTGGCCCGAAACGTTCGCTCGAGTTGCAGGTAAAGCATGTAGGACTCACTGGCCCGGCGGAAAGCGCTCAAGGGCAGGCCCTGTTCGAGGTGTAGGACGGCGAACCCGTGGGCGACGTGCGCTCTCGCCTCTGCCTCCGGTTGGTCCACGACCTGGTCGTAAGCGTGAAGCAGGAGACCCTCTGCCTCGCCGAGACGGCCCGCGTGGACGAGTGCGGCGACAAGGCTGTCGAACATGATCCACTGATCCCACGACTCATTAATCGCGGGTATCCCGCTAGCGCCTGCCGAGGGCCTGAGTAGCTCAATGGCTTCTTCGAGACGACCGACCCGGACGAGACCGTAGGAGGCCGCCACGTGAGCGATACTGAGCCGCCCTGAGCGGGGACCCTGGAGCAGGTTTGCCGCGGCATTCACCGCGGCTCGCGGTTCTCCGCTGAAACTCGCGGCGAAAAAGCGTCTGGACAAAAGCTCGTCGAGCCAGAACGGGTCGCTGATGGCATCGGCCACGTCGTCAACGAGCCGGAGGTCGGCTCGGCCGTGCAGGAGGTAAGAGTTCTCGAAGCGGACGATGGCTACCCGGGCCCGCTCGGTGTCGCTGGTTGCTTGTGTGGCCAGAGCCGCCAGCTCGCGCTCGGCCTGGTCGGGCCGGCCTTGGAAGTGGGCGGCCTCAGCGGCGAGGAAGCGGGCTTCGAAGCCGCCCCCCTCGCTCACGGCCGCCCGGGCCAGGCGTTCGGCGAGCAGGTAGTCGTGGCGGGCTTGGGCGGCGGTCGCCCCGGCAAAGAGAAGTTCCGCGTTGCTACCACCACCGACGAGACGCCACGACGCCAGTAGCAAGGTGTCCTCTCGGCGGCGGCCCCCGACTGCCTCGACCACCTCGGCCCGGGACCGGGCGAGTGCCCGCTGGTGCAAAGCGGTTATCCCGACCCGCACGACGTCTCCGTAGATGGGATGGCCCAGCCACACCTGGACCCGGCGGCCTTCGATGCGGCTCGTGATCAGGCCCTTGTGCTCTAGGGTCTCGACCGACCCAGGGTCGGTCAACTGGGCAAGTGTCGCCTGGCCGAGCGGTTCACCGAGGGTAAGGAGCTCCAACACGGTTCGCTCGGGACCGGTCAGATCGCCCAAGCGTTGCGCCGCCAACTCGACCAGGCGGCCCGAGGGTCGCAGCTGACCCCGCAGACGCCAGATACCGCCTTCGTCGACGAGCGTGCCAGCCTCGAGTGCTCCGGTCACGAGCTCGCGCAAGAACATCGGGTTACCACGCGAGCGGCCGGTGAGCTGACGTATGGTCGCCGCGTCCACCGGTCCTCCGAGCACCATGGGCAGGAGTTCCTCGATCACCGTGTCCTCGAGGACACTCACCTCGATGCGCTCGGCCTGACCGTCCTTCCAAAGGTCCACGACCGCGTCAGGGGCAAGTTCATCAGAGCGCACAGTGGCGAGAACCGTGGCTGACTCAGTCATAGCCAGCTGGTGAAAGAGCGTGGCCGAACTGTTGTCCAAGAGATGGGCGTCATCCACGAAAACCACCAGCCGGAGCCCTTTCGCCCTCTCGACAAGGGCGCGGCCGTAACGGCGCAACAATGCACCATGGTCTTCGCGCCTGAGATCGTCCCCGTCCGCGTCAGGCGGCAGCATGGCCGCGAATGCTCCGAAAGGCAACTGTTGCGAAGCCCGGGTGGCGGACGTCCGAGCCAGAGCCATTCCGCGTTTCTCGACCACCTCAAGGCAGGCCACAGCGAGGGTCGTCTTGCCGACTCCGGCCGCACCGGTGATCACTGCCCCACGCTTTTCGAAGACGGCCGCGCTCAGCTGGGCCAGCTCTTTGGCACGACCAACGATCGGCCAAGCGTCCATACCTAATTGTAGGCACGAGCTCCTCTACGTGCTCCACCTAATCAAAAAAGGCAACCGTAGTGACTACTGTTCGTATGGCCAGCGACTACTGGGAACATCCGTTCGCTAGCTAGACGGGATCTAAGCAAACGACCTGTTCAGCGCTATAAAAGGAAGGTGAGGCCCGGGAGATCAGGCCCTTGCGTGGGGATCGGCGTGCGGAGCGTGACGAACTCACAGTCTGATCTGGGCGACAAGTCCAAGGGGTCTGAACGTCGGTCGGTGTGTCGTTATGCGCCGAGGGGCACTGCGATCGTCACGGTGGTGCCCGCAACGGGCGGACTGCGTAGGGATGTTGCCAATGGCTCGAGGGGCGACCATGCACTAAGAGTTCTCCCTGGGTGGGCTGCGATCAAGGGTCCAGTGTCTTCCTGACGAGTTCAAGCCACAGGGGTGTCGGATCCGGCTCCACACGATCAAGGCTGCAACGGTCGCCCGCCTCGGGCGCTGATGCGCGGGCCGTCGCCGCGCTCGGCGGCAACGCCTCCTCGAGACTCCCGGCGCAGCGACTCAAGAGCACCACATCCTCAAGGTCGTCGAGGCACTTGCGCCGGCTGTGTCGAGACCACGATGTCGTCATCACCCACGGCGACAGGCCTCTTGTGGGCTTGCTCCCCTACGAGAGGCGACCGTACTTTCCTGACTCACACCAGACTCACGACGGTTTGGACAAGGACCACGAACGACAGGACTCCGATGACGACGACGCACAGCGTCGCGACGACTCTGAAGATCCGCCCATTCGCCGCCGCTCCGAGGACCGACTGACGATTTGCAAGAATCAAGATGTACGTCAACAACATTGGGCAGATGATCCCGTTGAGCACCTGCGCGTTGACCACCAGTGCGACAAGGTTCCCCGGCGCGAGCGCGACTCCGGCTCCGACCACAACCTGCAGCGTGAAGATGCCGTAGAACAGCGGTGCCTGCTTCAAACTGGAAGATACTGATCGTGGCGAGCCGAGCGCGTCGGCGATCGCATAGGAAGTCGAGAGAGGTACAACCGATGCTGCGAGCAGCGACGCGCCGAGCAGCCCAACAGCGAATAGCTGAGGAGCAGCCGGACCCACCACCGGCCTCAGAGCAGCGGCAGCTTGTTGTGCAGTTTGGAGGGCACCCCTTCCACCGATTGCCGCCGCAGTGGCTACGATGATAAAGATGCTGATGACATCGCTCCAGATGGCACCGGTAACGGTGTCGATCCGTTCGCTCTTGTAGTTGGCAGGTCTTATGCCCTTGTCAACTACTGCAGAGGCAATATAAAACTGCATATACGGCGTCACGGTTGTCCCTACCAGAGCGACAGCCAGAAACAAGAAAGAGTGCGTGGCCAGGAAATGGGGCCACGCGAGGTTGCTGAAGACCTCCGCACTGTTCGGGTGGCCCAAGAAGGCCGCTATCGGATAGGCAAGAAAGGCCAGGGACAATATCAAGAAGAGCCTTTCGGCCTTCGAATATGTGCCGAGTACCGTCATGCCCCAGACCAGCACGGCGGCGATTGGCACCGAGACATACTTGGCGACCCCGAGGATGTCGAATGCGGCGCCGACTCCGGCGAACTCGCTGACCGTGAGCCCGGCGTTCGCAACGAGCAGCAGGGCGAGAGCGGTTGACGATTTACGAATTGAGAACTGTTCGCGGAGGAGTCCGCCCAAGCCCTCTCCCGTGTAGACACCGAGGCGAGAGCACATCTCTTGGACCACGATGAGCGCTACGGTGATCAGAACCATCAAGTACAAAGTCCTGTATCCGAACTGCGCCCCTGCGCTGGCATAGGTCAAGATGCCGCCGGCGTCGTTTCCCGCGTTGGCCGAGATGAGGCCTGGCCCGAAGAGTGCGAGCACCGCGAGTACGCGCATAGCCCAACGCTTTCGGGGCCTAGGCCTCACGGTGGAGCGTTGGGGGAGTGTCAAGGCTGTCGTCTCGCGTTTTGCTCCGATAGCAGCACCAATAGTCGAGCCCGATCGGTCTCGTCGAGCTCGGCTAGAAGGGCGTCGAGTTTGGCTGGATCGAGCTCGCGGAGTACCTCGGCCGCTGTGGACGAGTCCGTGAGCACCGCCAACTGTGCCTGCTCACGTCGCCCGAGACTGTCCAGGAGGGAGGCCACCTGTCGTGCGCGCAGTTTGTGCAACTCGCCGGCGGTGGACGCCAGCTGGACGCTACTTCCGATGGTGCCCGCTCCGGCTGCAGGGTCTCTGATCCCAGGCGAGGTAGGGTCGAAAGAACGCGGAACGAACGCGTGTAAGTCGGCCCAGTCGATCGCACGGTTGGGTGGTGGGCAGCTGTGCCGTCGTTGCGGGAGCAGGCGGCGAACGAGCGACCGCAGGCCGACGTCGATCCCTGCCAGTTCCCACCCGTCAGGGATTCTGGCCAGGTAGACATCCGCCGCGCGAACGACTTGGACCCCAGCGATGTCGATCAGTTGATGATCGAGCAGGTCTCTGGCCAGCACAACATCGTCCTTGTGCCGCTCTGGTGTCGCGACAAGAAACTGCTTTGATCGAAGTCGAACTCCCCATTGCTCCAACGTGGCGTCTCGTGCCGCCACAAAGGTGAAGCCACGGCCCACGCTCATTAGAACGCCAATGACTCGCGGGTGTTTGACGCCGGCTTCCCAACGAACGACTATGTCGCTCACGCGACCAACCCGCGCCTCTGTCGGGTCCACAACCGGGCGACGAAGCAGTTGGGCTAGGGAAATGAGCTCGCCAGCCACAGCTCGCCGGCCGGAGAGGCGACCGCGAAGGCCGGTCACAGCCCCACTGGGGCTGCTGGACACGCTGCTAGGCCCGCCTGCTGGGGTGGCCGAGCCCGTTTGCGGTGGCGGTGCTGCGCTGACGGCGAAGTGAGCTTCATCATCCCCCCTCGCTTAAAGCGGGGACCGCACAGTTCCCCCGCAGAATCAGAAGAATACATGGCAGCGCCAAAACCCTCCACTGGTGGCCGCCGCAGGCGCAAGGCGGCCTCGGCTGTGAGCGGGCGCTGACAGTTGCCCCTGTGATTTGAAGGCGCAGGCCTATCTGCTGCGAACCCGAGCGAGTGCGTGCCGCTTCGTGGGCGCAGCTCAGGCGGACACGCAAGAAACTTCGCCGATCCTAAGGCGTGCCAGTCTGGACTTGGGTTGCACCCTTCAGGAACGACGATCTGGGCGCGAGGGGCACTCATCAAACCCTGTCCCAGAACGCGCGCCTGTCACAGCGAGCGAGAACGCCATGTACCGCCTGGTCGGCGACGTCCGCGATCGTGGCCGAGCGGCACATCTGGGGCCGTCCGTTATTAGCAGCCGAAAGCAAAGCCTTCTCTGGCCGAGGCGAGTCTCCTGCGATCAGACGAGCGGATCGAACATCATCTCCCGCACCTCCTGAGCGCAGCGGCAGGCGACGGCGAACTTGGTGGCCCACTCAAGTGCCTCTTCGCGTGAGGGCACTTCGACGATCGCGAACCCGCCGATGACAGCCTTGGTCTCCGGGTACGGGCCGTCGGTGACCATCCCGTCGGTAGCCACGATGCTCGCCCGCTGGCTCTCCACCCCGCCACCGAAGACCCACACCCCTGCCTCCTGTGCCGCCCGGACCACCTGATGTGCGGCCTCGTCTACTGCAGGCGTCTCCTCCTCGGGGAAGGTCATCGCGCCGTCATCGAACGAGATCAGGTACCGCGTCATCCCAGGACTCCCTCCTCCCAACGGCAGCGGGGCGGTGGCCGACGGGGTTCGAACATAGTCTCGTCACTTCCGGCGCCGACCTCGCGGCGAAGCATCTGGCACCCGACATTCGCGCAAGCTCAGGCTTTCGTGCTGCATAACCCCATGTCAGCGGACCAGGAAGGGCTCGAACATAGTCTCATCACCTCCACCGAAAGTCCTGGTCACGGGCTTGTGTGGGCGTTGTGGCTCCCTCAGGGCCGGTGCGAATGTAGCCAACTGTAGCCACACCGCCGGCACCGGAGTCCGCAAAGAGAGCTGCTTGCGCTGTTCGTCGAGGACGTCGTCTTGAATGCTCGCGCCTATGAGCTGTCTTGGGTCAACGACCGGCGGAGGTCTGCCGACCATCGGACGAGCGGGTGTAAATCAGACTGTGAGCGAAGAGACGCGTGCCCCGACTGGTCTATCTAGACCCAACTCGCCAGGAGTAACAAAGCCGCAGTGGCACAGAGCAGAACTGGACAGATCTTGAAGAAGATGACAGTGGTGCGGGCTCCGGTCACCGCCGTCAGTACGGCGACTGCGACGAGCATGACAGCTGACGCCCGGTAGACCCAGTCTGCGAATGCATGGTGCGAGCCGCCAAGCGCGGCGGCAATGACGACGACAGTGGCGATGAACCACATCGTCATCGCCTCGGCGATCCACTCCTGCGCGATGACCAACCGGTTGTCGCGGGAGGTGTCGACAAAGCCGCGCAGGACCCGCGCCGTGGGCAGAACATGAGCCACTCCCCACAGGCCGACGACCCCGGCGGCGACGTAGGCGAGCACGTCACTCACACCGACATGATGTACTTTGGTCACCGCAGCACCCAAGGTCAAAAGGCCCACGAGTCTAGATGCCTCACCTGGTCAGTTGGCAGTCACACGGACTGGTTGAGCGTGGACGAGTCAGTCTGCGGAAACGGTGAGTGCTGCCAAAAGTGCTTCGACGCGCGTTCTGATCTTGTCTCGGATCGGGCGGACCGCCTCAATGTTGCGCCCCGCGGGATCGTCGAGTTCCCAGTCTTCGTAGTGCTTGCCGGGATACAGCGGGCAGGCGTCTCCACAACCCATGGTGATTACGACGTCGACGGCGCGAACGACCTCGTCAGTCCAGGTTTGGGAAACTCTGCCCGGATGTCGATTCCGACCTCGTCCATTGCCTCGATGACAGCGGCGTTGATCTCCGAGGCTGGCTCTGAACCTCCCGAGTAGACAACGACACGGTCACCGGCGAGGTGACGCATCCACCCGGCTGCCATCTGGGAGCGTCCTGCGTTGTGGACGCAGAGGAAGAGGACTGCAGGGACCGCGGACGGCAACGATCCTTCCACCTTCCCGAGCGCCTGAAGCCGTTCGCGTGCGAACCGCTCGGTCAACAACGGGAGGAACGCAGTGGTCTTGGCCGTCGCCAGAAGTTGGTCCATCGAGTCGACGACGAACCGTTCAATGGTCTCGGGTCCGAACACCCCGGCGAACCTTGGAGCGAGCCTTTCCGAAACCTCGTGGACGAGGTGTTGCTGGTCATGCGGAAAATCTTTTGGCTGACGAGCGGTCATTGCCCTTCTCCTTTTGGCTGGCGTGAACTGAGGTGGTCCTTGAGGAGGTGCACTGTGGCGCTCCCGATCTTGTTGTGAATGGGGCACATCGCGGCAGGGTCCCGGGCGCGGTGGTCGAGAAGACCGGGCGACGAACCCGCGACTGGCATTGTGTGCGTCACGCAGTTCCTTCCAGGCTTGGTTGCGCTCTTGCTGGGTAGTAGTGCCGTCGGGCCCACAGGGACACGTACACCAACGCGACGAGGACCGGGACCTCGATGAGAGGACCGACGGCGCCCGCGAGAGCTTCACCGCTGGTGACGCCGAAAACGCCGATAGCGACGGCGATCGCCAGCTCGAAGTTGTTGCTCGCCGCGGTGAACGCCAACGTGGCGGTCCTCTCGTACGGGAGGCCGAGCGCCTTGCCGAGCGCGAACGACCCGAACCACATGACGGCGAAGTAGCCCAACAGGGGCAGGGCGATGCGGGCCACGTCGGCAGGACGCGAGGTGATGGTGTGGCCCTGGAGGGCGAAGAGGATGACGATCGTATAGAGGAGCCCGTAGAGGGCGAAGGGTCCTAGACGCGGCAGCAGCCTGTTCTCATACCACTCCCGGCCCCGGACTCGTTCGCCGAAGGTGCGGGTGAGGAACCCTGCCACGAGGGGAACGCCTAGGAAGATGGCCACGGTTTCGGCGATTTTGCCGACTGACAAGTGCAGTCCGACGGTGCTCAGGCCGAGCCAGCCGGGCAGCACTTCTAAGTAGAAGTAGCCGAGGAACGCGAAGGCGACCACCTGGAAGAGCGAGTTGATGGCCACCAGCACGGCCGCGGCCTCCCGGTCTCCGCCCGACAGGTCGTTCCAGATGAGGACCATGGCGATGCAGCGGGCCAGGCCGACGATGATCAGCCCGGTCCGATAGGTGGGCAGGTCGGGCAGCAACAACCAGGCCAGCGTGAACATGACCGCCGGTCCGAGCACCCAGTTGAGCACCAGCGATGTGACGAGCATCCGTCTGTCCCGCGTGACCGAGCCCAGCTTGTCGTAGCGGACCTTCGCCAGCACCGGGTACATCATCACCAGGAGACCGACGAAGATCGGAAGAGACGTACCCGAGGTCACCTGGATCGCGTTGAGGTGGCTGTTCAGGCTCGGGATCGCTCGTCCGAGCCCGATACCAGCAGCCATTGCGGCGATGATCCACGCCGGCAGGAAGCGGTCGAGAAACGAAAGGCGGGCGATCACAGGGACGTCAGACACCACCTGGCTTGGCGGGCGCTCGGATGCGAGGTCGCTCACTGCTCGGCCCCGTAAGATGCCACGTCGCGCTCCAGATTGCTCAACAGCACGAGTTGGCGCCAGTCATGGACCCGGCCGAGTCGGGGCCGGCACAGCAAGCGCTCTCCCCGAGGGCATCAGAGCGGAGTTGCCCGTCTGGCATCTCGACATCGGCCAGGACGGTGCAGATCTCCCAAGGCTCACCGCCGGGCCCGTTCACCCCCACCTTGTCCTGAAGGGCGTAACAGCACGAGGTGGTCTTCTCCTCGAGTGTCGTGCCCAAGCCGTTCACAGCCAAACGCTCCTGCGCCGCCATCACCTCGTCGGTGCTCAACACCTCGACCCCGAGGTGGTTGATCGTCCCCGGGGTCTGGTTGGAGTCCTCGATGAGGACCAGCTTGAGCGGGGGGTCCGAGATGGCGAAGTTGGCGTAGCCGGGACGACGCTTGGCTGGCTCGGCCCCGAACAGCTTGGTGTAGAAGTCCACTGAAGCCTCGACGTCGCTGACGTTGAGAGCAAGCTGCATTCTGGACACGATGAACCTCCCGTAACATTGACGACAGTCGATGCATCGAGTATGATCTATGTATTGATGACTGTCAATAGGAGGCATCATGGCCAAGCTGATCTCGACGATTGAGCAATCGGACCAGTGCTGCCCTTCAGTGCTGGCCGCGCCTTTGGATGGCACCCAGGCTGGGGACCTGGCACGCGGCTTCAGCGCGCTGGCGGATCCTGTCCGGCTACGGGTGTTGAGCATCCTCGCCGCCTCGCCAGACGGCGAGGTCTGCGTATGTGAGTTCGTCGGACCTTTGGGCAAAAGCCAGCCCACGATCTCCCACCACGTCAAGATCCTGAGCGAGGCCGGCCTCGTGAGCGGAGACAGGCGCGGCAAGTGGGTGTGGTACTCGCTCAACCGTGAACGGCTCGCCGAGCTTCGCGCAGCCCTCCAGCCCAGCGGGTAGACGGTGCACAGCTTTCAACTCCACGACGTCCAAAGGAGCAAGACATGACCACAGGCGATTCGGAACAGATCTATGCAGCAGTGCGCGACCGCTACGCCAGTGCAGCCCGGGCAACGACCAGGTGCGCGTGCTGCAGACCCGGCGGCACGCCAACCGGAGCCGTCAGCAGCGCGCTCTACGAGAAAGACGAGACCGACGCACTCCCGACCGACGCCGTCGCAGCGTCGCTCGGATGCGGAAACCCCATCGTGCTCGCCGATCTGCAGCCGGGCGAGGTCGTTCTCGACCTCGGTTCAGGTGGAGGGATCGACGTGTTGTTGTCGGCGCGCCGGGTCGGGCCGGGCGGCATGGCATACGGACTGGATATGACTCCGGAGATGCTGGAGCTCGCCCGGAAGAATCAGGCCGAGGCCGGGTTGACCAATGCCGAGTTCCTCCAAGGCACGATCGAGGACATCCCTCTGCCTGATGACACGGTCAACGTCGTGATCTCCAACTGCGTTGTCAATTTGTCACCGGACAAGGATGCCGTTTTGCGGGAGGCGTTTCGGGTGCTCAAGCCCGGTGGGCGTCTGGCTATTGCCGACATCGTACTCCGCCGAGCTCTGTCCGAGTCGACGGGGACGCTCATAGGATTGTGGACCGGATGCGTGGCCGGTGCCCTTGTCGTCGGGGACTATGAGGCGAAGTTGAGGGCTGCCGGATTCGAGGATGTGTCCATCGAGCCCACTCGGGTCTTCGAGAACGACGACATTGTCGGCCTCGCGGCCGAGCTCTCGGTCGACGCCGATCAACTCGAGGGGATCGATCGCGACAAGATCTTGGCCGAGCTGGGCGGCTCGATAATGAGCGCGTCCGTTAGAGGTCGAAAGCCCGAATAGCGCGCCGGACAGCCTCTGGGCTCTATTCGCGATAAGTAGTCTTGATTGTTGTCGCAGAGGTGACAGAACAGCACCCAGCCGTCTCAGTGCTCGAGAATCAACCTGCTGTGCCTCCCTTGCGCCTCAGAGTCCGACGCATCGCCGGCAGGCAAGAGGACCGGGGCGTAGACGTGTCGGCTGTTCGGTGAAGCCAGGGCGGGTCGGCCCGATGTGGCGATTATCGGTTGGTGTCGGCGGTGATGTCCCGTCGCCGGCCGAGCGCGCAGACGCCAGCGCGTCCGGTCCATAGGACGGTCGCGCAGAGGCGCGAAGCTCGATCTGGCTCACCGCACGCTCGCGCTCGCGAACACGATCCCCGAGCTGGCGTGCTCGGTGCCGTCGTTTCGTATGAGGTACGCCTCGTAGTCACCGAGGCTGCGGGCGAGCTGGGGTCCCTCCTCGTCCGCGACCACGAGGGCGGTGGCGAGTGCGTCACAGATAGCTAGGTTCGCTCCGACGACGCTCGCCGAGGCCGTATCGAACATCATGCGCCCGTCCTTCGGGTTGATGAGGTGCGGCCCCCGCTCGTAACAGCCCGAGGTGGCCACGGCACCGTCGATCTCGAGCACGCAGGCGAGGGCCTCGGACCTCCATGGATGGCGGATGCCGATCCTCCAGGCGGTTGTCTCCTCGGGTGACCCGAAGACGGAGATGTCTCCGCCGCCGTTGACCATGGCCGCTTTGACGCCGGCCAGGCGCAGGAGCTCCAGTGCCTCCGACACCGCCCAGCCCTTGACGAGGCCCGTCGGGTCGAAGCCGCCGGGCATTGCCCAGGGATCGAACCAGCCCTTCGAGAGGGCCCTCGCCTCCTCGCAGAGCGCCATCGCCCGAGTCATCTCGCCGGGAACCCCGTCGCGGCGGAGCAAACCGGCCCGGAACCTGCTCATCGGGCTCTCCTGTCTCCAGGTAGTGAAGATAGTGTCGAGCTCGTGCAGCCTCGTGCAGGCCGAGGCTATGACCGCCGTCGCTTCCCCGGTCGGGCACTCGCCCGGCTCCACGTGGAAGGAGAACATCGTGCCCATGACGGCTTCGGCGAGGACGATCACTCCGGTGGCGTCACTTGGCCGCGAGCGCGTCGAGCGCTGATTGGATGGATGCGGCGTAGGCCTCGCTCGTGTAGGTGGCACCAGAGATGGCGTTTATCCTGTCACTTTGGACCGAGAGGACCTCGCTTCGCAGCATCGGTATGACCTGCTGGGCCAGGTTCTGGGAGTACTGCTCGGCGGTCTGCAGGCTCGCAACCGTGACGTCTGTGATGTGGCCTGACTGCTCGGTGACCTTCACGGCGAGCACCCCGTAGCCGTACTGTTCTCTGGTCCCGACTGCCGTGCCCGTCACCGGCACGGCAGTGGTCGTGGGAACTTTCGTGGCGCCCGGCGTCGTCGTTCCGGGCTTCGTCGTGCCAGAAGCGGAGCTGGCCGGCGCCGGGGGAGCGGTAGCGCCCGGGAGCGAGGGCGCGCCGCCCGCGTGCAGGGCAACTATCCCTGCAAAGCCGGCGATGCTGGCGGCGACTGTACCCACGCGTCTCATAGCGAGAGCCTCCTCTTATCGTGGTCAGGGAGGTACCGGTCAGGGTCGTTCACAGGGAGTACACCTCGAAGTGAACGGCGTCGTCGGAGACGCCACGGCGCGATAGCGTCGCCACGACCCCGTTGACGAAGCCCTCCGCGCCCGCAACGTAGATGTCCCGGTCCCACATATCGGGCACGAGCTCAAAGAGGCGGTCGAGGCGTACCTCGGAGCGAGAGCCGATGAGCTGGTGAACGCGGCCCTTGCGGTGACGGACGAGCTCTGTCACCTCCGATTCCAGGACGATGTCGTCGGCGTGGGAAGCCCGGAGGATCACGACCGGGTCGCAGTTGCGGGGAAGGTCCTCGAGTAGGGAGCGGATCGCCGTCACACCGACTCCGCCGGCGATGAGCGCCACCTTCGCCCGGCGGCGATGGTGGGCCGTGAAGGCCCCGTAGGGACCCTCGATCGCCACGCGCGTGCCCGGATGCAGCTGGGCTACGGCCGAGGAGTAGTCACCGATACCTTTCACCGTTAGGCGGAGAAAAGGCGGGCGCGGCCGAGCCGACAATGAGAACGGGTGCGCCTGCCACCACATCCCTTTGTGAGGAAGCGCCACTCGAAGAACTGCCCGCCCGCCACGGCGAGGCGGTCCAGGTGACGGCCGCGGCAGACGACCGAGACCGTGTCCGGCCCCTCCTGGTGCACCTCCACGACCTCAAGGCGGTGATAGAGGCTCCGCCACGCAGGCAGACCGAAGCGGTAGACGAGGACGACGCCCGCCGTGGACGCCCAGGCCAGGGACCAGACGAGGCGAGTCATGGGGTGGCCGACGAACGACGGCCCGAGGGCGATTTCATGCGCGAATGCGAGAGCTAGGGCCAGGTACATGAACAGGTGGACCGCCCACCATCTCTCCCGGCGCATGCGACGGCGGATCGAGTAGACCGACGTGCCCGCGATGGCGACCATCAGCCCGAGCGCCACGGTCGCTGTGACCATGTCGGGGTAGGAGGCGAGGAACGTGGCGAACTGGTGCCACGCCCCGGTCCGAGCGGCCTCTGCGTAGGCAAGCGTCAGAAGCACGGCATGGGCGAGGATGAGCGAGATGGGCCAGGGCGCCAGGCGGCGGTGCAAGGCAAGCAGCCTGTCCTGTCCGAGCACTCGTTCGACGGCGGGGACCCGGCTGACGAGGAGCACCATGAGCTTGAAGGCCATGGCGAGTGGGAGCGGACAGCCGTCGCGCGCGCCCTTGCTTCGCAGGTGGTCGCGCATCGAGTCAAGCATGGTCTGTCACAGCGAGCGCTGGCAGACGAACTTCATATGTCGCAGCCCCAGGTAGCTCGGCTCGAAGCGGCGATCCACAATCCAGAAATCGAGACGCTACGGCGCGTCGCCAGTGTTCTCGACGTTGAGTTCGACCTGAAGATCCCGCAGCGGCAGGAACCGACACTCAGTTCCAGGCCAAGCGCGAAGGCCGCGTCGCGCTGTAGTAGCCCCTACGGATGCATGGTGAGGCAGCGGTCAAACCGCCGCCTCACCATGTTGGCGCTGACTGTCGTTGTCAGGCAACGGCCTCGACAGCGCGTGTAATCAGTTCAGCAACCGCCTCCGGCTGCGACACGTAGACCGCATGACTGGCGGCTACCTCGGCAACGGTTGATCCGGCGCGTTCAGACATGGCGCGTTGGGCCGGCGGAGGGATCATGCGGTCCTCGGTCGTCAATAGGTACCAGCTCGGCTTGGTCCGCCACGCGGGGCAACTGACTGTTCCGTTCAGTGCCCCAAGTCCCCAGGGAACCTGGGAGTTCGCCATGAACGCGGCCTCCTTGTCCGACACGTCGGCAGCGAAGGATGCCGCAAACTTGTCCCGGTCGAGGTATAGAAACCCATCGCGGGGAGGCAGGATCGGAGGGACCGGGGCGCCCGGCGGGGGGTCGGCGATGAGGCTGTTCACCGACTCGCCCTTGTCTGGGGCGAAGGCGGCAACATAGACGAGCGCCTTCACAGCGGGGTGGTTGCCAGCTTCGGTGACGACGACGCCTCCATAAGAGTGTCCGACGAGAATGGCGGGCCCGCTATGGGCGTCGAGCGCCTGGTTGGTGGCTGCGACGTCGCCTTCGAGGTTGATGGTGGGGTTCTGCACGACGGTGACGGTGTGCCCGTCTTTAGTGAGCCGCTCATACACCCCCCGCCATCCTGAGCCGTCGACGAAGCCGCCGTGGACGAGGACGATGTGGGCTGGGGTGGTCGTTGTGGTCATGGTGATCTCCTGTTGTCGCTAGTGGTCACCAATGGTGTACGGCGGTGCGGCCACCGCTCGCCTGAGTCAAATGACTGGAACCTTTGGCCTGACGACGCAACTGCAGGTCCCGGGATTAGCCCAGGACCAAGCCACGCGTGCACCCGCGTGTGCGTCGACGCGGGGAATCTTGCTGGCTACTCGTCTGTGGACAAGTCTTTGAGGGCGTCGCGTAGTGCAGCGCGAGAGGTGATCCCAAGCTTCGGGAATACCTGGTAAAGGTGCGTGCCGACGGTGCGGTGGGACAGGAACAGCCGCTCGCCGATCTCCTTGTTGGACAGCCCGGCGGCAGCGAGTTGGGCGATCTCGAGCTGTTGAGGCGTAAGCGACGCTGGCCCGAAGAGGTCAGTCCGGCCGATCGTGATACCGGTAGCCCGAAGTTCGTTACTAGCTCGTTGTGCCCATGGTCGAGCGTCGAGCCGCTGGAAGGCATCGCCCGCGGCCGTGAGCAGCTGACGTGAGCGAGTTTTAGCCCCCGTACGGCGGAGTCGTTCGCCGAAGAAGAGTTGTATCCGAGCCAGATCGAACGGCCACTGCTCTATGCCTGGCACGCCGAGTGCTTGCTCGAACAGTGTTATGGCGTCTTGGTCGTCGGTCGCGGTCATCGCCCCTCCGCCAAAGGTGATCAGAGCAAGCCGTGCCGAGATCGCAGGCAGACCAGCTTCCTGCGCCGCAGCGACGTGGGCAATGGCCTCGTCCGTGCGGCCCGTACGCATCGCTGCCTCGACGAGGTTGAGCACCATCCACATCGCCTGCGGCACGTGCGACGCGATGGTGCCAGCAGGGCTGATGGCGCAGGCATTTCTGTACGCGTCCTCGAAGTCGCCGCGTCCGATCGCGTCGAGCGCTCGGGCATGGAGGGCGTAGGCGTTCATTTCTCCTGCTTGCCGAGGCATCGCCCATCCGATGACCTCGTCTGTGATCGCCCGTACGTTCGCGCTGTCCCCCCGTCCCGCGGCGAGCAGCGCTTGCAGGGAGCGGTGCGCCCAGCGCAGGAGCCCGTAGCCCTGGCTGTCACACAGTGAAATGGCCTCCTCGGCCATCTTCGCGAGCAAGTCCCATTGGCCGGTGAGGAAGGCGTCGAAGCCGAGGACCCCCAGCGCTTGGATCGACATAGCCACAGCGCCGCCGGCCCGCCCGCCCTCCACAACTCGCCACAGAGCTGGGCGGCACAGCGGTACGCGGTCCACGTAAGCGCTGGCGATCGCGAGTCGCACGATAATATTTGGGCTCGTCTCGTGGCTCATGCCTGTGAGCGCGTCTTCGAGTCGGTCAAGCGCGCCGACTGCATTCCGCGCCGGATCGGGGAGGGTCTTGGCAAGCAGCTCCAGGAACGCCGGTGCACGCGGCTCGAGCCGCTCGACTGCGCGATAGAACGGTGGCCACCGGTCGGCCCTGTTTCCAAAGTGGCACACCTCAAGCAGGTTGTAGATCGCTTCACCCAGAGCCACGTCGTGCGCGTCGGTGGGATCGGGCGATGTTTCGATGGCGCCGACGAGCAAGCGGTGCGCGGTGTCGAAGTCACCATCTCCATTGAGCAGGTAATAGGCGGTCGCGACCGCCCCGAACAGTGATCCGGCGTGATCAGGATCCGTCTTCCGTACGTCGTCAAGCAGTCGCGGCGCGTTGCGGATTTCGCCTAAGAAGACTGAACCGATATGGGCGGCCTCGGCCCACCGATGCCCCCGATCAGCCGTGGCGGGGCTCAGCTCCGCGGCCCGCGACATCTCCATTACGGCTCGCACCGCGTCGCCCCGGTTCAGGTGGACGCGCGCAACCTCTTGGAGTAGCGACGCGACGCTTTCGTCAGGGCCAACAGTCGCCTCCGCTAGGTGCCAGGCGCGGCGTTCGGACACCGACGCGCACGCTGCGAGCGCCCGATGTGCGCGACGGCGCTGATCGCTCGTCGAGAGAGCAACGACCGCGGAGCGGATTAAGGGGTGGCGGAACTCGAGTCGCCCAGTTTTCTCATCGACTCGGACAACGTGTGCCCGTTCGGCCGGGGCGAAGTCGTCAAGACCCGATTTACTCGGCGCGGCTGCCTCCAGCACCCTTAGCTCGCCGGTACCGTCCAAGACGGCGAGCAACAATAAATCGATCGTCGCCTCGGGCAGCGCCCGAATCTGGGACTCGAATAGGTCCTGGAGCCGAGCTGTCAGCGGGAGGACCTCTGCCAAATGGCTACGCGCAGTCGGGCCGTCTTTCAGCGCGATGGGAAGCTCGAGCAACGCTAGCGGGTTGCCCTGCGCTTCGGCAATCAAGCGCTCCCGCGCGCCCTGCGCCAGCATGGGGAACCGTTGTGTGAGCAGGGACATCGCCGCAGCGCGGTCGAGTGGCTCAAGTTGGTAGCTGGCTAGCCCAGAACGATCGAAAAAGCTCTCGGACTCAGTCCGCAGCACCCCTACAAAACCGACTCCCGCGCCAGCGAGACGGCGCACGGTCAACGCGAGGACCGAAGCGCTCGCTCGGTCCAGCCACATCAAGTCATCGACGATCACCAGCAGTGGCCGAACCACCGCGGCGTCGCGAAAAAGAGCGAGCACCGCGTTCGACACCACCAGTCGGTCCGACGGTGCCCCGGACTCCAGACCAAGAGCGACACTCAGCGCTTCGCGATGCAACGGCGGCAACGTCGCGAGGCGGTCGAGGAACGGATGCAGAACCATGCTCAACCCCGAGAAGCTCAGCTCGGCCTCGAACTCTGCGCCGGCCGCCCGAACCACCCGCATGCCAGCCGTCTCTGCGTGTAGCGCCGCGACGTCCAGCAGCGCCGTCTTGCCGACACCAGCGTCGCCGGACACCAGCAGAGCGCCACCTCGGACAGCACCATCATCAACGAACCCGCAGATGAACTCGACTTCTTGGCCGCGCCCGACTAGCTGCTCTCTAACCGCTCCCTCCATGGCGCCCCCCCAGGCTTCCGTGCTCAGCTTGAAACAAGGCAATACGAATAGGCCCAGTCTCGCTAACCGCGAAAGTGGCCAATCGTTGTCTTCCCTGGGCACCAACGGTACTGCAACGGCGCGATGCAGTCATCTGACTGAAGCCTCCTGCCGCCTGCTCGGCCTATACCTAGCTGCATCGCAACCACATCCGCGTCGAACTCTTCGGGCCTAGCGCGTAAGCCCCCGGCACCGCGCGGGCCACGAAGGCGAGTATGCGGTATGGGACCTGAAGGCGGCTAAGGAGTTCAGCGATACCAGCCAGGGCCGCCGTTCAAGATCGCCAACTTGAGTGATCTGCTCGCTTGAGCTAGCGACGCGCATCGCAGCTCTGTTCAGAATACACGGGGATGCACGATGGATCACCCGTGTATTAAGCGATATGGGCGTCCGGAGTGCTCCACATCATGTCGCCGGTATGACCACAAGACGCTCGCCGTCGGCTGACCGACAAAAGGTGCACGACCCCCGGTCGCCTTGCGAGGGAAGCCTAGGGGCCGTCCCGTTAGATATCCTCCAGGAGACGCTTGTCGATGAACCCCAGGGAGACGACGAGAAGGCCGTTAACACTGGCATCTGCTCGTCGGGCGCAATATCAGTCTGATATGGGCAGCCAACGTCGCGTGAACGAGTCGATGTTCGGTGCCGCGGAAAAGGGGAACAAAACGCCGGGACCAGGGGCGCAAGAAGGGGCGACCGGGACCAGGACCCAGGCGGGCGGCGGGGCGCCCCCAAGCGGCCCCGCACGACCGCCGGAGGGGGCGGGCTGGCGAGCGCACGGGCGACGGGAAGGGGTTAGGGAGCTGGACAGTTCACTAATGTGGCCAAACGAAAAGCACAGAGGTTGCTCCTGCAGGGCTGCTGTAGCCGTCGACCAGCCATTTCGTCGGCCAACAGGTGCTACGCCTGTCGACATCAGAGCGCCCTCCGGCGAAGATTGCACTGACGAGGGCACTGACCAGGGGATGTGGCATGTCGCAGCTATCACAGTTTCTCGTACCTAGCGTCGATGACATCCGGGCCAACAGGGCCCGGCTCGGTGATCTCGTGGTTACCACTCCGGTCCGACTTGTCGCCGACGAAGCCCTAAGTGTCGCCGTCGGCGAGACGACGCGCGTCTGGCTGAAGGAGGAGCTGTTCCAGCGCACGGGGAGCTTCAAGCCTCGTGGAGCACTTTCTGTGATGCTCGACCTGGACGCGACGGCCCTGGCCAAAGGGGTTACGGGGGTGTCGGCTGGCAATCACGCCATCTCACTCGCGTATTCGGCGCGCATATTGGGTACCACGGCCAAGGTCGTGATGCCGCAGAACGCGAATCCGTTCCGCGTCGACCTCTGCAGGCAGTTCGGGGGTCTCATCGAGCTCGTAGGGAACGTGCATGAGGCCTTTGATCGTGCGAACGAGATTGCTGTGACCGAAGGCCGGAGTTTCGTCCATCCCTTCGAGGGCCCGAAGACGGCTCTCGGGACGGCCTCGGTCGGCATGGAGCTCGTCGAGCAGGTGGAAGATGCAGGGGGATCGCTCGACGCAGTGATCGTCGCCGTCGGCGGTGGTGGGCTGTCAGGCGGACTGGCCTGCGCCGTCAAGCAGATGCGCCCGGGAACTCGCGTCTACGCGGTTGAGCCCGAGGGCGCTGACAGCCTTAGCCGGAGCTTCAAGTCCGGTGCACCCGAGGCCATCGACGCGGTGCGGACCATTGCTGACTCCCTCGGGGCTCCGCGCTGTGAGCCGTACTCGTTCGAGCTGAACCGCATGTTCGTCGATGAGGTGGTCTTGGTGACCGACGAGCAGATCCGCGAGGCCATGCGTGCGCTATTCCGCTCTGCGAAGCTTGTCAGCGAGCCCGCGGGTGCGGCCGCCCTCGCGGCCTTGATGTACCCCCTGCGTGAGCAGCTCGACGGGATGAGTGTCGGCATAGTCGTGTGCGGTGCCAACATCGACCCCGCGAGCTTCGCGAAGTGCATCCTGCCTGGATAGGCCGGAAAGTCGCGAGCGGTCCAGGGAGACCGTGCGCCGAGCTCGCCCCGAACCGCTCGAACTCCCCTTGCGTCTGGTCGCGTTTCACGGCCGAACGCCCACCCGTTCGTAACGGTCAGAAGAGCCCACCTCTCTTCTAACCCCCCACGACCCCGCAAAGATTGCCTTCGGATGGAGCATTTCTGGACGGGTCAGGCCCACGTAGGCTCTGACGGCACTCGGCACTTGTGATGAGCCACCGATTAACTCTGTGGGTCTCGCCCAGTTCTCCGTTTTGACCGGTCGTTCGGCTTGACCGACCGTGGGGGCTCGGCGCCGTAGTCCATCGGGCAGGGTCGTGGTTAGGGCGTCGCCAGCGTCGACATCTTCTATTAGATTCAATCGCGGACGGCGGAGTCGATCGCCAGCCGGGGCCGGGGAAGGGGGGGTTTCCTTGGGCGAAGCTCCAACAAAACTCATCGGGCGGGACGAGGAGGTGCGGATCGTCCGCTCGTTCATCGATAAGGCCACTGATGAGGGCGGTGCATTCGTATTGCTGGGCGACGCGGGGCTCGGCAAAACAGCGCTGCTCGATGTTGCAGCGGAGCATGCGGTCGGCCGTGACGTGTTGGTGCTCAGGGGCGCCGGCGCGGAGTTCGAGGTGAACGTTAGTTACGCCGGGCTCCACCAGATCTTGCATCCGGTAGTGGATGACATAGCTGGGCTGCCTCCCGTCCAAGGCCGGGCGCTGACCATTGCGCTCGGCCTAGATGAGGGACCTCCACCTGATCAGCTGCTTGTTCTGAATGCTGTGCTGGCACTCATCTCGCAGGTGCGGCTAGTTCGACCCTTGTTGCTCATTGCCGATGATCTGACCTGGCTCGACCGAGCCAGTGCCCTCGTCCTCGGCTTCGTAGCGCGTCGTCTCCCAAGTAGCCGGATCGGACTCCTCGCGGCGTCGCGAACAGGCGAAGAGGGGTTCTTCGACCACGCTGGCGCGGGCCTACCTAGCTATGAACTGCAGCCGCTGGATGACGCGGCCGCCCGCGCACTGCTGCAGGATCGTTTCCCGGCATTGGCACCACGTGTCCGCCAGCGCCTGCTCGCTGAAGCTCAGGGCAATCCGCTGGCGCTCCTTGAGCTCCCCGCCGCGCTCGATGTTTCACAGCGAACTGCCAGTGGACCACCGCCGGCCGTACTTCCGCTATCCCGACGTCTGCAATCAGTATTCGCCTCTCGGGTCGCCAACTTGCCGCGCCCAACGCGCGAGGTGCTCCTCCTTGCAGTTCTTGATGGAACCGGTGACCTTCCGCGCCTCGCAGCAGCATTCGGGAAGAACGTGCTCGACGCGTTGGCCCCTGCCGAGCGAGCGAAACTGGTGAAGGTGGATGACCGCACTGGTCGGCTCGTGTTCCGCCATCCGTTCACGGGATCTGCAGTCGTGGAGCTGTCTACGAGCGCCGAGCGCCAAGGAGCCCATAGCGTCCTCGCGGCCCAGCTACCAGATCGCGATGAGCGTCGGGCCTGGCACCTCGCCGCCGCCTCAGTCGGCCCCGACGAAGGCGTCGCGTTGGCACTGGAGCAGGCAGCGCGGGAGACCCTTGGGCGTGGCGACCCGCTCGGAGCCGTGTATGCGCTTCTCCGCTCTGCGGAGCTGAGTTCGGACGGAGCGCAACGGGGCCGGCGGCTCGCCGAGGCCGCGTACCTCGGGGCGGCCGCGACCGGTGACCTACAAGATGTTCCGCGGTTGCTCGCGGATGCGCGCGACGCTGATCCGGAGCACCGCGATTCGCTCGTGGCCGCAGTTGCCGGCGCCTTTCACCTCATCAGCGGCGCAGGAGACATCACCGCGGCCCACAAGCTCCTTGTCGGCGCGCTTGAATTGGCGCCGGGTCCCTTTAGCCCTGACGACAGCACGCTGACTGAAGCTCTCTACACCCTTGCTCTCGTGTGCTTCTTCGGCGGGCGAGAGGAGCTCTGCGGTCCGTTCCACGAGGCGGTTGCCCGCCTGAAGCCCCAGCCCCCCGAGTGGCTTGCCCTGCTCGCCCAGACGTTCTTGGACCCAGCCCGGACGACCTTGCCGGTGCTCGACCGGTTGGACGCAGCAATCGCCTCTCTCGAAGACGAGACCAACCCGGCCCGGATCGTGCAAGTCGGGATCGCCTGCGCCTACGTCGACCGGGCGCCCGACTGCAGGAGCGCCTTGTGGCGGGTCGTTGAGCACGGGCGGGCTGGGCGTGCCGTGGCGTCTGCGATCAAGGCGCTCTTCTTGCTGGGCGACGCCGCGTACTGGACTGGAGAATGGACGGAGTTGATCGAGCTGACCGACGAAGGGTTCGGCCTGTGCGAGGCCCACGGGTACCAACTGTTCTCATGGCGAGGCGTCTTCCTTCGAGCGCTGCTCGCCGGTGTTCGCGGCGACGACGCAACGGCGCGGTCGTTGGCAGATGAGATGACCGGGTGGGCCGCTCCACGCGGCGTTCGATCGGTGCTCGCGTATGCGTGGCACGCGAAAGCCACAGCAGCTCTTGCGCGCGGTGACTACGAGGAGGCATACCAGCAGGCAGCCCTTGTCAGCCCGCCCGGCACTTTGGCATCACATTTCCCCCACGCACTTTGGGTGATCATGGACCTCGTTGAAGCCGCGGTGCGTACGGGGCGGCACGCCGAGGCGTCTCTCCACGTCGCGACCGCCTCCGAGGCCGGCATCGAGTCGATTTCGTCGCGCCTCAAGCTGGTGACGCGTGGCTCGGCGGCGATCGCTGCACCGGCTTCGCAAGCCGCCGAGCTCTTCGAGAGAGCGCTCGCTGTCCCCGGGGCAGAACGTTGGCCCTTTGACTTGGCTCGTGTTCAGCTCTCGTTCGGCGAGCGCCTGCGACGAGCGAAGGCCACCGCTGAAGCTCGCAAGCACCTCGCCACCGCGCGAGACACCTTTGAGCGACTCGGCGCCCTACCGTGGGCACTGCGCGCGGGCAACGAGCTTCGCGCGACGGGGCTGTCGATAGGCCACGGCGACGCCATCGGTCGAGGATCGCTGACGCCGCAGCAGCTCGAGATCGCGCAACTCGCCACCGCGGGGCTAACGAACAAGGAGATCGGTGAGCGACTCTTCCTGTCCCACCGTACCGTCGCCACGCATCTCTACCAGGTCTTTCCGAAGCTGGGGATCACCTCCCGCGCCCAGCTTCGCGATGCGCTGCAGGACTCGCCCGGCGTGAAGTAACCGGCGGCGTTCGCCGAACGAGCGGCGCCACATAGGGTCGCCGACCAAGTAGATACCCGGTGCCGATACTGATGGGCGCCCGGCTGGTTCCAGTCATCGTGCTGAAGCCTCTGACTCTTCCATCGAGTTATACCTGCTCGCGCAACCCAACAGTTCTAACGACCAAATCAGAAGGGTGAGGATGATCATGAGTGGAATTCGAAATGTCGTACCTGCTATCGGAAGGCGGCAAGGGACGCAAAGCTACCTGAGCACAGCGAAGCGTCGTGTGGTGGCGGGACTCGCCGCAACGCTCGTGGTGTTGCTCGGGCTCAGTGCCTTTGCCCTCTCGTTGTCCAGCACGCAAGCCCTCGCGCAGCCGAAAACGCCCGGCAACGGCGCGCCCAAGCCCACGATCGTGCTTGTCCACGGCGCCTGGGCCGACTCCATGAGCTGGAGCGGAGTGATCCAAAGGCTACAGAACGACGGCTACACCGTTCTAGCCGCTCCGAACGCCCTCAGCGGTCTTCAGCAGGATTCAGAGGCTCTGAGCGATCTGCTCCATACGATCCAAGGACCAATTGTCCTGGTGGGACATTCCTACGGAGGGGCAGTCGTCACGGACGCGGCGTACGGAAACCCCAACGTCAAGGCGCTCGTGGTTGTCGACGGGTTCTTGCCTGCTCAGGGGGAAAGCGTCTTCCAGCTGACAGCGGCAAAGCCTGGGTCGTGCCTGACGAGCGCACCTCAGAGTGACATCTTCGACGCTGTTCCCGTTCCTGGAGCCCCAGCAAAGGATGTCGATCTCTACGTGAAGCCCGCGGTCTTCATCTCGTGCTTCGCCAATGGCCTGTCCCGCACGCAGGCGGCGATCGCTGAGGCCGCACAACGACCGCTTCTGGCGAGCGCAGGGACCGATGTTTCCGGTCCGCCGGCTTGGCAGAGCATCCCGACGTGGGATGTGATCGGGACCATCGACAAGGTCATTCCGACCGCCGAGCAGCTCTTCATGGCGCACAGGGCTAAGGCGCACGTGACGGAGATCCCTGCCGGGCATCTCTCCATGGTTTCGCAGCCCGCTGCCGTCGCCAACGTCATCGAATCAGCCGCTCAGGCCACCGCCTAGCTAGTCGCCCGCCGCTGGCGTCGCACTAGGTGAGGTCGGCGGCGGGCGGCTTACCAGTGATACTGCGCTCCCAGGTTCTCTGCGGAGGGCTCTTGGTTTTCGGGCCCAAGGCTTACAAGCCCACCTCCGGGCGCAAATCAAAAGCGTGCCCACTAGGGCGTAAATCAGAAAGGTAAATAGAACATGAGTGACATCAAGAACGTCATCCTCGTGCACGGAGCCTTTGCCGATGGCTCCGGCTGGCAGGGCGTCTACGATCTGTTGAAGGCCGATAACTTCAACGTGCGCATCGTCCAGAACCCGACGATCACGCTGGAGGACGATGTGGCCATGACGAAACAACTAATCGATGCCCAGGACGGTCCGGTCGTCCTCGTAGGTCATTCCTACGGTGGGGTCGTCATTACCGAGGCAGGCACTCACGACAAGGTTGCAGCGCTCGTATACATCGCTGCTTTCGCGCCTGACAAGGGTGAGTCCGTCGGTAGCTTGATCGCCGACTCGCCCCCGGGAGCACAGGCACCGCCGATTCTTCCTCCGCAAGATGGCTTCCTCCTCCTTGATCGCGATGGCTTTGCGGCGGCGTTCGCTGGCGACCTTCCTGCCAAGCAAGCGTCTTTCATGGCGGATTCGCAAGTCCCGTGGGGTGTCGGCGCCGTCGCTGGAACGGTCAGCTGCCCCGCGTGGCGGACCAAGCCGAGCTGGTACCTAGTGACGACCGAGGACGGCATGATTCCTCCGCTGGCCCAGCGCGCGATGTCTGAACGCGCCGGCTCGTCCATCAGCGAAGCGGCGGCGAGCCATGCCGTCTACGTCTCGCAGCCGGCGGCTGTTGCTGCGCTCATCAAAGAGGCCGCGCGCAGCTGAACGCCGCGGTTCTTTCGTTCAGTCGGTCCCGCCTCCCAACCCCCGGCCTGGTGATCCCACAGATCCGTCAGGCCGGGGGTTCCCGGTTGACCGTCTGGTACGAGGTTCTCTCCGTAGGCGGAACCGAACACCAGAGCTAACCCGACGGGTTAGCTACAACGCCCAAGCCGGAAATTTCAGCCCTGCGTGAGTGCTGCGCCGAACCGCCGACCGGTTACACCCTTCCGGGCACGAGTCGGGCACGAGTGTTCAAGTTGCTGGCACGTACCAGTGGGACGCCTCGTACTCCGGGGACGGGAACAACAACGTCGCCTCGGACAACAACGACCCGGGCGAAGTGGTGACATTCACAGCCCCGGGTCAGCTCGCCTTCGGCAGTGGTTGGTACACGATCCCTGGCGTTGGTCAGACGAGCTTCGGCTTTGTCGTCGCTCAGGTCCCGCAGAACACCTACTGGGATCAGTTGAAGCAACCCCTTGTCGACTGCGGCAGTTCAGCGATCACTGCCTAGCCCTGACCACCGGGCCAACCCGCGGCGTCGAACACTGCCACAGGGTCTAGGTAGTCCCGCCACCGTGTCACTTTGTCATCTTTGATCGTCACGATGGAGACGAAGCGGTTGTCGTACGGACGACCCGTCGGCACTGATTCGCCATGCACCTCATACTCAAGGATCACGACGGAGGCCGCGGGATCTCGATAGACATGGAGACCGTCGGCGCTGTTCACGGCCAGGGGACGTCCACTGGTTTGGTGTAAATCGCGGAAAGGGTCCACCACTCAGGGGACCACCGGAGTGAATCTCAACGTGTCCACCAAGACACGACAAGGAGATCACACCGATGGTCCAACAAGAGTTTG
>Ga0326727_10008438_pt1 | contig 26134 bp, 22 predicted proteins | sample MB2enrmetagenome_FD_207643 | JGI IMG/M metagenome (GOLD analysis project Ga0326727, IMG submission 207643) | Lab enriched peat soil microbial communities from McLean, Ithaca, NY, United States - MB29MY | ecosystem: Environmental > Terrestrial > Soil > Wetlands > Peat | place: USA: New York...
TCTACCTTGCCGCGGAAGCCGGAGGCGGGCTGCCGCAATTGAAGCGCGTCATCGTCTCTTACTCGGACCACGTGCTGATGGAAGATACGCTGGACGCGGCGCTGAGTAAGATCTTCAGCGGCGCGGTCATCACCAGCGAGGCAGCGCCTGCGCCGGCGGGTGCGGCCACCCCGGCGCCTACGAAGGCCCCGGGCGCCGCCGCGGTCGATATTCAATCGCTCATTCGTGAGGCCAACCAGCACTACCAACGCGCCCTCGAACTCGAACGGCAAGGCGATTGGGCAGGCTATGGCGCGGAAGTGAAGAAACTCGGCGAAGTGCTTAACCGGCTGGCCGCGGCAGCGCCTGCTTCGGGGACAAAGTAACGCAGACCTGCTTTCCAAGTTCTGCGGCTTTTCTCGGAGTGCACGTCATAGTTAAGATAATAGAGGAAGACCCGACGCAGCGAACCTCAAGGTCGCGGAGGTAGTCTCAATGGTCCAACTCCAAATCCCACAAGACATGCTTGCGGAATACTGCCGGCGACACCGTATTCGCAAGCTGGCACTGTTCGGATCCGTCTTGAGGGAGGATTTCAGCCCGACCAGCGATGTGGATGTTCTTGTGGAGTTCGAACCGGGAGCGAAGGTCGGGTTATTGGGTCTGGTAAGAATGGAAAGGGAATTGTCGGCAATTGTGAGTCGCAAGGTAGACTTGAATACCGAGGGATTCCTGAGCCGGTACTTCCGCACTGAGGTGCTCAAGGAAGCTGAGGTCCAGTATGTCGCGCCATAGGCCGGAAGTGCGACTGCGTCACATGCTGGACCACGCTCGGGAGGCCGTGGAATTGGTCAGTGGAAAGACCCAAGCGGATCTCACGAACACACGCCTGTTGCAGCTTGGCCTAGTTCGGCTCGTGGAGATTGTCGGCGAGGCCGCTGCAAGCATTCCAAAAGACCAGCGAACGAAATATCCTGAGATTCCCTGGCAAGACGTAGTGGGTATGAGGAACAAACTCATCCACGAATACGACACGATAGATCTGGACATACTCTGGGACACCGTCACAGTGGAACTACCTGATCTCATCGAGACGCTGCAGACGATCCTCCCGGCCGAAGCGGGGGAATGAAGAGCGAGTAGAGCTCGCGGCCTGTGGCAGAGTTGGGCTACTCGGCTTCGAAGCCTGGTTTAGCGTGAATCCCACTCAAATAATTGTCAGGAGCGGGACAGGATTTCTTGATTCCCGTTTCCCGTTTGAAGCGGGATAATATGTCTTGTGTCGGATATGGAGCTTCGATTTTCCGTGCCTTTCGACCCGGGCAGCGAACCGGACGCGTTCTTTGACTCATTCCCCTCCCGCCCGGCTGTCTTCGCGCTCTTTCCCGCCGAGTCGGAAGTTGCCTCCCCGCCGTACCTCGGTCGCAGCCGGGACCTTCGCCGGCGTTTGGGCAGGCTATTGTCACCAAGGCGGGAGCACTCTCGAATGTTCAGCCTGCGAGGTTTCGCCCGCCGGATTGAATGGCAGATTGTTGGGTCCACTTTCGAGGGTCAATGGCTGAATTACCTTCTCAACAAACAATACTACCCCCGCCAGTACCGCGCGCGCCTGCGACTCAAACCCCCGCCCCTTCTCAAGCTTAATTTGCGCAACCGCTTTCCGCGCTGTTACGCCACGCGCCGCCTGCTGAAAGACGGGTCTCATTACTACGGCCCTTTTCCGTCGCTAGTCGCCGCGGAGCACTTTGCGGCTGAGTTCCTGGACTTCTTCAAAATCCGCCGCTGTGTCGAGGAGTTGGAGCCCAATCCTTCCCACCCGGGTTGCATATATTCGGAAATGAAGATGTGTCTTGCGCCCTGCTACGCCGGCTGCACGGACGCCGAGTACCAAACTGAAGTGGGAAGGGTCGTGGAATTCCTGGACGGGCAGGGCAAGGCGGTGCTTCGAACGTTGGGGGAGGAGCGCGCTCGGGCGTCGGAAGCGCTCGAATTCGAGCAGGCGGCCAAGATTCACGCTAAGCTCGAGAAAATCACTGCACTTACTCGCCAGAATTCCGAACTGGCTCGGAACCTGCACGATCTTCACGCGCTGGTGATGCAGAAAGGCGCGGAAGAGAAGAGCGTGTGTTTCTTCCGCGTGTGGAGAGGGGAATTGCGCGGGCCCGTGACGCTCTCGCTGGACGAGAACGTGCCCTCGCCTCTGCCCCTTGACCGGCAACTCCACAGCTTGCTTGACTCTCTCTCGGGCGACGCGCCGCAATCGGCCCATCCATCCCCGGGGATGGCGCCGAGCGAAGCTCTGCCGCCTCCGGGCCTTGCGGCTCCCTCGATCGCAGAGCTTCGCACTGCGCCTTCCGCCGTTCCGCCCTGGGAGCACTTGAGCCTCCTGGCGCGCTGGTATTACAGCAGCTTCCGAGAGGGTGAGTTGGTCATGTTGAACGCGGAGCGGACGATTCCCCACACGCGCCTTATCCGCATCTGCCGCAAAATCCTTGCCGTGTAGGTGACCCTTTCCGTGATTCGAAATGCCCTCTCATCCCGAGCGAAGCGAGGAATCCCGCTCTGCCTTGAGAACATGTGTGCCGAAGGCACCTTGGAGTGCGGCGGCTTGACGCCGCCTTGGAATTACCACAGAGCGGGGAGTTGCACAACGCGTCGGTCTTACCCTTTCGAGATCTTCTCACCAAACTCTTCGGCCAGCACAGTACGAAGGCGGCGTCAAGCCGCCGCACTCCAAGGCGCTTCGCGCATTTTCATGGTTTCCGGGTGCCCGTCCGGTCGACGCGCATGAACGTCTGCCGATAATTCGCTCGTTTGGTCCTTCTCGTGTTAGGCTGTCTCTCGTCCATCTGGTATTGTAAGCAACCATAATGCTGGAAACAGAGATGGCGCAAAAGGAACAGGCCGGCAGCAGCTTTACCGGGCATGGAACCCGGATCTCGATGAGTGTGATGGAATTGCGCCTGCTCGTGCGCCTCCTCTCGAATAATGCGGCCGGCGTCGCACGCTGTCTTGATGGCGGGCCGGAGCTTGTCGGCAAGCTGGCCGATACCTGTAATCGGTCCGGTTTGTCGGCAGTGTTTTTGCGCGCGCTTGAGGGGTCGCCGCTTCGCATGGAGTTGACGCCTCGCCAGACTGAGAGACTGAATGAGGCGTTGAACCGGCAGAGGGACCGGGAGCGGGTTTGTGGGCAGGCGCTGCTTTCTCTGGCAGAACTCTTTGCATTCAGGAAACAGCCTTTCATTCTACTCAAGGGCGCGTACCTTGCCAGCCGGTTCTACGGGAGCACCCTGGGGCGAGAGTATGTGGATATCGATCTGATGGTTCCTCGCGCGGATCGATCTAAGACTTGTGCGCTGCTTAGAGACGCGGGCTATCACCGCCACTCGCGCACGCTGCTGGGAGAAGGTCTGACCAGCTTCTTCGTCCACGCCTTCGATTTCCGCTCCGAGGCAGTTAATGTGGATCTGCACTGGGCCCTTTCTCGCCATCCGTCCTTGCACCTTGACGAGAGGCGCCTATGGGCGATGCGGGCATCCTTCGAAGTTGAAGGACGAGCCTACGACGTGTTGGGCGATGAACACGAGGTGATCTTTGCTGCCCTGTCGTTGCTGCGGGATATCGAGCGCGGGCGTCCTAAGCCGAAAAACGTCATCGACTTGATCCAGATTGTGAAGGCGACCGATGCGAGGCTCGACTGGGATGCTGTGCTTTCTGCCGCCGACGGCACTGCCGGACCCCTGGTGAACGTGCTTGGGCAGTGTCTGGAAATCGCCGCTGCCCACGATCTGGCTCCGAAACTGGCCGCCGCACTGGCTCGCCATAGGAATGGCCTCGTCCCTGCTGCGCCGGCCAATGCCGACCTTCCTCTGCTTTTCCCGCCTGTCGTTTACGGAATAGGGAACAAGCTGTGGGCTGCGCGCGTTTACGAAACCAACCTGCCTGCCTGGCTATCCTGGTGGGCGATATCGCTTCCTTTCCGGCTGGCAGTCCACAGAAGACCGCCTCGACGACGCCATCACCCACGCCGCGGGTGAATCCGCGCCTGAAGGTCTCTGATCATCTCCAGGTAGGGTTCGCACCATTTCAGTTCAGCGGGTGCCGGCCTCTCATAGATTTTCAGATAGCGCCGGTGTTTGCGCAGCAAAAGCGCACGGGAAGGACGTGACCGCAACTGTGTGGTAGAAGCCAGGGTGCGGTTCATAAGGCTAAGCGGCTGCCCCATGCGGATTACATCCGACGGATGGGCGAGAAACCATTGCGAGGCCCGGACGTGGCTATTGAGCAGGTCCGCGGTTTTCGGTCCGTACACTATGGCGTAGTTATTCGTGGTGCACAACCAGCGCGGCTTCGTGGAAGGAAGCAGCGCTCTCCGGATGAGGCCGAGCCGATGCGGCAGCGAGATGGGCGCCTCGAGAAAGCGGCTGGGCCAGTAACAGCCTGAACGATCGCTCATGCTTTTCTCGAGCGCCTCCGCCATGCCCGGCGCGAACCAATCATCGTCGTCTACCGGCACGGCCACGGCACCCTCCGGGATGTCTTTTTGTGCAACGCATGCCGCGCCCCGGATGTGCGTCAGGTTGAGTTGAGCGATACGTTTCAACTCGCAGCGGTACAGGTGGTACGGCATCTCGAAAGTCGCATTCCACGTTTCAATTCCCGCTCGCATCTCATCCGGGATCTGGGCGCGAAAGGCCGCCTCGTCAGCCCAGTCCAGAGTTTTGCGGATCACGATGTAAATCATCGGATCAAATCCCGGATGCGTTGGATTATCCCGCTTCGGCCGGCGATCACGTCCAGCTCCCACTGACGCGCCTCGGCGAGTCTTTCCCGCATGCATTCGCGTTGGGCGGCAAGGCGGGACAAGGCCGCGTGCACCTTGGCCGGCGAAAACTGTTCGCGCATCCCAGCAACCAAGGGAACCGCCAAGCCTAGTTCCTGGCTGCGTTTTGCCAGTCCCGGCTGATCGTGAAAAAAAGGGTAGGAGATCATGGGCACTTGTTGGAAGGCGGCCTCGTGGGTGGAATTGAGGCCTTGGTGCGTAATGTAAACCGACGATGCGCCCAGCACGCTCCATTGGTCAACGTAGTTCTCCACGCGAAAGTTGGGCAACTGCATGCGCTGGCCCCAATCGCCGAGCTGCGCTCCTCCTAAACTCACCAGGGCAATCGAGTCGGGTAGTTCCGCCACGGCTTCCCGGATCGCCTCCAGCGCACTTCGGGCGGCGTCCGCGAAGTAGCGCCAGATTATGGTCCCGAAACAGACGTAGATTCGCTGCTTGTCGGCCGCATCGTCGCCGTAGGGGGATATGGCGGAAGGCGCTCGGCGGATGACCTCCTCGGAGAGCGAGCCCACGAAAGCAATCGGCTGGAAGGGTCCGCGCTGGTCCTCGGGCAAGAACTGAGGGGGCTCGCAATACAGGTTCAGGTCGCTGCTCATTCCCGTAAGGTGCGAGAACGGCGACGCATCCGGCATGCCGAGTTTTTCACGCAGCTTCCTCACCGCTCGCCAACAATCCTCCGAGATCTTGATGTGGGGATAGTGGCGCAGGCCCTCCAGCGCGGTTTCAGGCGGATAGTTATGACCCGCGCAAACGTTCACTCGGGGAAGCCTCAGATGTCTGGCGACGACTTCTCCGACAACTGCGAAACTGTCGTGCACAACCAAGGATGGCTCGAGTGCTGCAGCCTCACTCACGACTTGCTCGGCGGAGTGAGCGGCAAAACTCACATTGCGGCAGGCCATGGGGATGGAGAGTGCATCGGCCTCAGTGAGCGGGCGCCCGCGAAACAGATCGATAAACAAGCCGCCGGCGTCCTCGACCTCCGGGCGATAAGCCGGCATGGTGAACACGTAGATGCGGAGTCCGGCTCGAGTGAGCCCCGAAATGATGGGCAGAAGACGCTTGAGGTGGCCGTACTCCACCATGTTGAAAACGACCGCTGAAACTCCCGGCCTCATCCTGTTTCCTCCGCAGCCAGAGCGCGCAGGTAGCTAAGGGGCACGTCGGTTTGCTCCGGATAGTGGCGCAGGCGGAATTCAACAGATCGGGCTGCCGCTATGATTTTCCAGGGACGAAGAGAATCCAGCTGATTGGGAAAGGGTACCCGTGAAGCATAGGCGCGGCAGAAGCAATCCCATTCCGGCGCGGCAAGGGCCCAACGATACCAGGTACGTGCAAGGTCATAGCCGAATGCATCCAAGCGGATGCGGTCGTTGTCCACCACACGAAGCTGCCCCGATCGATCGATCACCATGTTCTCGCCGCAAAAGTCAAGGTGGGCCAGGCCAAAGGTGGTCGGAAGCGGGTCCCAGCGCTCGAGGGCGCGCTCGAGCCGCGCGGCTTCTTCTTCCCCAAGCGCGCCCGTCGCCGCCAAACGCCGCAGGATTTCTCGAACGAATAGGCGGTGATCTGCAGTGGGGTACGCTTCGTGCAGCATCCCTGGTCCCAGTTTGGAGAGGGCATGCATCTCGCCCAGAAGGGCTCCCGCTATTTCCAGGTGGCGGGGTTCGGGCACAGCGGGCAGCGGGTCGCCGTCAATCCAGGCCTCGATTAGAACCCGCCCATGCTGCAGGATGACGGGCGCGAAAGCCTCGGGCAACTCGCTTCTGAGCGTCGCGAGTTGCCGTGCAGTCGGTTCATCTTCCAGGCGCCTCGCTTTGACAGTTCCACAATCGTGTCCGATTCGATAGGTGCAGCGTCCGGCATCTGTTGAACGGAGTTTTGAGATTCGGACGAAGGACCGGGGGCGTATGCCGGCGTGCTGCAAGGCTGCCTGCACTTCCGGTTCGAGCGGCGGATTCATCGCGGCGCCACTCCGTTGTCGATCGGCAGAGTCTTCAGCCAGCCATCGGAGCTTTCGTTGTACGCGCCCTTGCCCAACAGGCAGCGGATCACTGGCATCGCTGCCGCCAGACGATCTGCGAGAGAAGCCTGCCCATCGATGCCCGGGAGCGTTTTCGTGATCTTCTGGAAGATGGTGCCGGTGCAAGTGGCCAAAGCGCTGCCGTAAATGTTTCGGCGCAAGCGGGCGGCGGCTTCGGCCGGGTCCATCGAGCTAAGAGACCAGCCCGATGTTGTGGGGGAAACTTCAGGAAAGACGATCGCGCTGACCGGCGCCGATGGCTCCAGGCGCGAGTTCAACTGCCTTGCAAACTGCGCCATGGAAAGGGCGAGAACCGAGGGTTGGTAAGTACTTACCCTTGTTAAGTCCTCCGCTGCCAGTTCCCCCTTGTGGAACAGCACAGCGCGCCTGGGAAGCCTGCGGCCCAACGCGGGAAAAGCTCGTTCCGTCTCGGCGCGCACAGACACTACAGTCGGCACGCCGCGCGCCTCGAGGCCGCCGTCGACGATGACGCGGTCATTGGCCATCAGGGCCGTGTGGGGTGATGTCAAGGCGTGCGCCAGAAGCGTCGTCTTGCCGGCGTTTTTGTCACCGGCCAGGAGGATCGCGCGCCCGCGGAAAACAAACGCGGCGGCATGGAGATCGAGCGTCTCGCTCCGTGAGAGTACGCGCTGAATGGCCAATTCCCGCACGACTCGCATCAGCCCGATGCGCGCCGGCCGATCCTGCGGACGGGAGATAACCTCCACCTGATTGCCCTGAACGTGATAGTAACAGCCGAATTCTTGATCTGCGGCGAGGATGCTTCCGCCGGGCTCGACCCAGCCGGGGCAGGAAACCACCCTCCTGTCGAGCCTGAAACACGCCAAGGGCTGCGGATGGCGTTCCGCCTGAACGCGAGCTAAGGCGGAGAGCTGCTCTCCAGAGCTGGACATGCTGACTTTCAGGGCAGCCCCGTTCTGCGCTTCGGTTGAGAACCAAGGACACATGAACTCTGCTAGCCATCGTGCCACTTCGGGATCGTCGATATCGACCTCGGTAGCGACTTTCCCGAAACGGTAGGTTGTCTGGCTGCTCGAAGCCTCGGCGTGTAGGACCGGCACCCGATCCGCTTTGCTGGGATTAATACTCGACCTCACTCCGCAACCGTCTCAAAAAAGTTGCGGTGGCGTCAGACCGCGACGTCAATCTTATTCCAATCTCTCCGTAGAGTATATCGTGCAACGCAAGAACCCTGCCCATCAGCCTTAAATACCAGCAGCCACGGACAACCCCAAGAGTTGCCCCTACAAACCCTTCCAAATTGCCTCCCAGGAAGCCGCGTCCGGGGCCACGAGCACGGTGTTTCCTTCCGTGTGTGCTTGGGCGCCCCGGATTTCAGCGAAGGTGAAACGTGAACAGAGGCTCGCCGGCAGGTGGACCTCCGCCGGTTGCGGACCGGCGGCGCGGCGGAACTTCAGGCGCCAGCCTTGATGCCGGTCCAGCGGTTCGACGGTCATGTCGAGGTGTCCGAAGCGAGTGGGAGACTGGGCAAGGCTCAGAACTTCGCCCTCCGCCAATTCCGCGTCACCGATGCCCGCCAACAAGCGCAGCGTCGAGCCGTCTTCGAGCGCCAGCATGTGGCGTAAATACAGAATGCATTCGGCGCTGGCCCAGTTGTGTGGCATATCACCGACATAGTCCGCCGTCAGGCTGCCGCGGAGGGGCTGCTCCTCCCGCCAACAGTAAAGCGGCGTGGCGTGGTTCAGGAAGCCGCTGAAGGTCAACTGCGCCCAATCCGGCATTCCGGCCCAGAGGTAGACGTGCGCCACAAAGCCTGCGTTGTAATTCCACACACCGCCGTGCGGCAGCCAGCCGGTTTCGGCGGGAATGTCTTCTTGCGAGCACGCTTGCATCAGCCGGATATGTCCCTTGACGATCGGGTCATCCTTCTCGAACACCAAGCCGGGATAAATCGCATGCGAAAGCGCCCATTGAGCTGTTTGGGGCCTGGGCCGATCCCACTCATTCTCAGCCGCCCACTGGGCATCGCCCTTCAGCAGCATGGGCAGGTAATCGAACCCTTCGGGATGGCGGCGCATCTCGTGATGAGCCGCCGCAAAGAACGCGTCCTGCAACTCCTTATAGAACGGCTTGACTTCGCCCAGGTCAGGAAGGCCGAGCCGATCTCGAGCTTCCGTAATCGCCTTCAGCCCCGCCAGCACCCACAGGGTGTTCGTGAACTCGGAACGGACGCCGCCCAATCCGCCGTCGCCAAAACCGGGAGCCAGGAGCCCGTAGTGGCCGTTCAAGCTTCCGTTGTCCCGGGCGCTGTCGCGCAGGTTCACGAGAAATCTCGCCGCCCGCGCCACGTTGGGCTGCATCTCGCGGAAGTAAGTCCAGTCCTGGCTGAGTTCAGCCTGGCGAACCAGCGTGAACAGGGCGATGCCGGTGTCTTTCCAATGCTCCCGCCCTCCCCCGGCGAAGACGCCACCCTCGGCCTCCTGGTGTTTCCAGGTAGCCTCCAGGCCCTCTTGCGCTTCCTTGTTATAGCCTAGATAACGAGCTGATTCCAAAATGAAGTGCCCGTCCACCACCCAGAGGCCGCGATAAACCGTCGGCCCCACCTGAAACGTCGTCCGGCCCGCTCTCTCCTCCCGAGCCTGCTGAAGATTGCACGCGCAGGCAACCAGGAACTCCCCGCGCCGACCCGGAAGCTGCCACCTTACTTCTCCTTCAGATGGCGCCCAATTCTGCCAGTAGTCACGAGCCTCCGCCAAAAGGCGGTCCGGCGTTTCAAGCCCCTCCTTTAATCTGTCGATCCCCTGTGCCTCTTGGGGAAATCGAAAGAAACAGCGGCAGGACCTGCCCTCCGCAGCAGTCACCGTTTTGAGGAGATACGACCGGAAGACGCCGCCATCTTCGTGAGGTGAAAGCGGCGAATCCGCCAGGAGGAAGGGCGGTCCCGCCTCGCTATCGAGGCGCAGAAGCGTGATCCCGGCCGACGGTTGCAGCTTGATCTCCCGTTTCGTCTTGACCGTCACCACCGGTACTGCCCTTTCGCTGTGTGCGGAGCGCGGCTGAACTTGCAGGATCACGTTATCCACTCGGCCTTCGCCGGGGCGGCGGGTCGCAAACATCGTGAGTTCGAGATAGGCTTCGGGACGGTCAATCCGGGTGTGGATGATCGGAACACCCGGAGCTTCAAGCCGCTGTTCGCGCACCTGGTTGGCTTCCATGCCGAGAAGGGAGAATTCCACAATCTCCGGAAAGTAAGCGATTCCGCCACTTTGGCCGGGATGACCGCAACGCAGTTCGCCATGCTCGCCAATCAGGCTCTTGTAGTGATCGTCAGGAAAACAGTAGGCCGTTTGCCAGGAAAGCGGCGAGTAGCGGAAGTCGATGGCCGGCGACGCAGCCTCGCTCTTCTCGATGTCAGTCCCGCGCCCGGACTCAATCACGGGAAGGCTTCGAGCGTTAATCAAACTTGATGCACGCCCTGCGACGCCGGCCGTTCCCAGGCCCACGCCGAGGTTTCGTAGGAACTTGCGCCTGCTTGATCCGCTCACGTTCTCTTCTCCCGCTCGCGGTACCGTAGGGGCGACAGCGGCGCCTCGCCCCTACTTCTGCACGGTATCGACGGATTAGGGTGCGTACAAACCGCGGCGGATTATATCCCACTTCGGGGTTTTCAAACCAATCCATGTTAGGCCCGCGCCGTTGTGGAGGCCGGCTGCGCTCCTCTGTAGCCGACTGTCTGTCACTGCTGCGACCTCGCCTTCCACTGGAAAGCCTGACTTCGTTTTGCACAGAATGTGGTTTCTCGGAGCCTTTTGGGCTCTATTTGGTGCTAATTTGCACGCAAAATGCGCAAATTGCGCGTCATTGAAAAGGGTGACTTCCTTTGTTTTCAGCCACTTCTTAGCTTCGTTCCCACTGTTTTGCATTTCTTGTAGGTAGTTGGTTTCCTGCTTGGCGGGGACTATTGCAGGTTCTCTCGAAGGTCGAGGCATCACCAGGCTTGCCTACGACAATATGTCCGCAACATGACCATGATGATAGGCTATCACTGGTCGGGAGGATTGTCAAGCGAAAAATGCGAAATAAGCTAGGGTCTTAGTATCCGGCGGGCGCGGCATGGCCATTTTGGCCATGTCGAACATCGGCGGGAGGCCGGTTGATGATTTACCTTGTTTCCCTGAAGTTTTCTGTGGATCGTGTTAGCTTGGAGAACGGTGAAATCGTCAACGTTCTTGGGCCGCTGCTCACCATTCTTGCGTGCCGTGGCTTGCCTCATAATGCTTACGGCGCTTCCCTGTCCAGGGCAGACTGCGGCGCGGCGCACTTACCAGCAAATCGTGTGCACTCGGTTCGCGTCCGGCGATGCCGGCATACCTGCGCCCATTCGCCAGGCCCTCGCCAGTCAATCCAAGATGCAAGTTCGAGACGAAAGGCAAAGGCTCTGGCAAGCCTCGCCAATCGGCCTCGTGGAAATAGACCCTTCCGGCAGCCAGCGAATCTGGACGGGCAAGGAGGGCCTGCCTATCCTGCCACTCACCGGGATCGCTCTCGGACCGGATGCCAGGCTGTGGCTCGCCACACGGCAGGGTGCGGTGTGCTTTCTGCCAAACGCGCCTCCCGGCGAACAATGGTTCTATTTCTGGGGCAAGCGCTACCTCAACGACAATCGCGTCTTGCAGATTGTGGCTGCGAAGGACGGCGCTTGGCTTCGCACGGAAACCGGGATTTCCCGAATCGAGTTCCAGCCTTTCGACCTCGAACGCAAGAGCGACCTGTTTATTCACCGCTTACAGAGCCGGCACAATCGCTACGGTTATACCGCCGATTGCGAATTGCTGCGCCCCGGAGATACCTCGTCGTTTCGGATGGCGCCCAGCGACAATGACGGCCTTTGGACCGCGATTTACGTGGCCTCGGAGTGCTTTCGTTTTGCCGTGACCCATTCGCCGGAGTCGCTGCGGAACGCGCGGGCTTCGCTCGCAGCACTGCTGCGGCTCGAGTCGATTACGGGAATTCCGGGATTCCCGGCCCGAGCGCTGATCCATCGCGGCGATTACCGCGCTCCAGAGGGCGAATGGCATTGGACCGCCGACGGCCAGTGGGAGTGGAAAGGCGACACGAGTTCAGACGAACTGGTCGGGCACTTCTTCGCCTACACGGTGGCTTACGATCTGCTGCCCGATGATCCGCAGCGGGCGGCGATCCGCGGCGCGGCAGGGCGGATCGCGGTGCATCTTATGGACCATGGCTTGCAACTGGTCGGACCCGGCGGCCGGGTGACGACGTGGGGCAAGTATTCTCCCGCCTATTTCCAAACCCCAGATGGCAGGGAGGACGCGGCGCTGAATTCTCTCGAACTGCTTTCCCACTTGCGGGTCGCTTACCATCTCACCGGCGAGGAACGATTCCTGGCGGCTTATCGGAAACTAATCCGCGAGCAAGGCTATCTTGAAAACGTGATGCAAATCGCCCGGAGAAGTGAGGTTAATTACTCCGATGAGGAACTGGCCTTCCTCTCCTTCTATCCGCTGCTCAGGTACGAGGACGATCCGGGATTGCGCGCTCAGCTTCAGGCAGCTCTCAAAAGCTATTGGCGGGCCTGCGAAGCGGAACAAAACCCACTGTGGAACTTTATCTATGCCGCAGGAGCGGACGCGAGAGACTACGACTTGCCCGCGGCAGTTGAAACGCTGGAGCGAATTCCTCTGGACACGGTCTACTGGACCGTGAAGAATTCCCAGCGCATCGATCTACCGCGCGCAGCGGACCCGGATCGGTTTCGTGAGGAGCAATCCTTGCGGACTATTCCGCCTGAAGAGCGCTGCACGATGAAGTGGAATGGGAATCCCTTCCAAATGGATTGCAGCTCAGAAGGACGCACTGAGGACGACGGGGCTTTTTTCCTTCTGCCCTATTGGCTGGGGCAATTTCACGAACTACTTCCGCCTTAACAACCCGGTTTCACGCAAAGCCGCAAAGTACGCAAAGGTCGCAAAGGAAAGCAAGGACTTCTCCTTCGCGCTTCTTTGCGCCTTGGCGCGATTTGCATTATGCCGCTTGTGGCAGACTTGCCGGCAGGCTGGAGTTCAAGATCTGCCGCACGCGGTCACAATTCTCTTTTACTTCGTTTTTATAGCGGGGGTACATTCCAACCACGATGCAGTCTTGGGGTTTGATGTTTGCCAATGCGGTCGCAAACGCCTCATCGATGCTCTGCGGCGAGCGCGTCCTGCGGCCGGCAGCCAGAATCTTAAACAGGAAGCAGGTCTTCGACGTCTGCCGGGCGACGCGGTACGCCACGGGAGGATCGGCCTCGAGGTAGACTTCTGAGGGAGGCTCCGGCACAACGCCCAGCAACTTGCGGAGTTCCTCGGGGGTTCGAGTGCGGTTGTAGGCGCAGAGCATGTAGAAATCGACATCCCACCCGCGTTCTTCAACATATTCGACGACCTCTGACTTGTGGGTTCCGATCCCCACCAGCACTCCCGCCTGGCGCACTTTCTTCGTGTACTCCTGCACCTGGTCCATCTTTCCGGAGCGGAAAAGAACGTCGGTTCTTTCTCCGTGATGATAGAGAGCGATGGGCTGGATGCGCTTCACGGATTCTTCAACGGGGTCGCTGGTCGTCTCGGTCGCGACCAAAAGCATTTCCCCTCCGGCGGCGCGATGCTTCTGCAGATCGGAAAGCGCCCGGTCGTTGTGGCCGTATTGGTAGGTATTGATGCCGTTCAGCTCGCACTGGCGGAGAGTCTCGCAAACGCGCTCCGGCGTATTCCATTCGCGCATGAGTTGGTCAAGCAACGAGTTGAAATGGGAGTAGCCATAGAACTGGTTGCAGCCAACCAGCAGGCGGCTGATCTGGTAGCGGCCGAAACGGACCCTCGGAAGGCTGCCCGTTGCGGACGTTTGTGCGCCGCCTGGAAAAGGCCGGGCCGCCACAGCAGCCGCAAGTCCCGCAGATGACTTCAAAAACTCTCGTCGACTATTCATCGAATCCGGACCTCCTTGATGGCACCGTGAATATCTAACACCATCAAGGGTCGTTGTCAACTCAGGCCAAAGACTGAACGGCGCCGCCGGTCTCACTTCTCTACCGGCAAATCGGCACGGCTGCTCCAGTCCTCCCAGGAGCCGTCGTAGAGACGGACGTGCTCGTACCCAAGCAGGCGCAGGGCAAAATAGAGTTCGGCGGCGCGAATTCCGATCTTGGCAGTACGTCACCACCTCCTGGCCGGGCGAAACCTGGGCGTCGGAGAAGACCTTTGCCAGGGAAGGAGGGTCCAGAAAGGTATCGACCTCGCCGGGATTAACAGCTCGTGTCCACTCGAGATTGACGGCGCCGGGTATGTGGCCGCCGCGCGGGCCTTCAACCCTCTCTCCGCTGAATTCCGGTGCGGACCGCGCATCGAGCAGTCTGATGTGGGGATCATGGAGGTGAGCGTTGACCCAATCGGATGTAGCGATTGTGGCGGGGTTCGGCTGAGGCTCGAAGTCGCCGGCAGCCACGCGTGGCGAATCCGTGCTAAGGGTACGTCCTTCGCCACGCCACTTCTTAAACCCGCCGTTCAGGACTTGCACGTGTGGATGCCCGAAAAACTCCAAAACGTAAAAGAGACGCGCCGCGAATCGGTTGGCTTGGTCGTCGTAGATGACTACCTGGGAGCTTGACGTGATCCCTGCGGCACGAAAAAGGCGCGCGGCGCGTTCCGGAGGTATTGGGAAGCCGTGACGGTTGGCGTCCAAGTCGTCGGTTTCGAGGGCGGGAATGTTCACCGCCCCGGGCAGGTGCCCGAGCTGGTATTCCGCGGGAGGCCTCGCATCCAAAAGACGCAGTTGGGGGCTTGAAAGCAGTTGCGCGAGCTGCTGGGTTTCCATCAGGAGTTGCGGGCGGCGGTATGACAGGACTTGACCCAACAGCCCGCTCAAGCCCAAGACAAACATCGTCACACACAAGCTTGCCACTTTCAATGGAACCTCCCTTGGATGACAAATCAATGCTGGCTGTCGATTGCCAGCGCCGGTCATGTCATTCTGAGCAAGGCGAAGAATCTCCGCAGTGGTCTGTCTCCGTTTTGACTGCCGAGATTCTTCGCTTCGCTCAGAATGACACACCGATTTTGGTGCCTCAAGAAGCAACCCAATCGGCAGTTGTCTACAGCGTTGGTGGTTTCGGAACGGGCGGGGGAAGGGCATGGGCTTTCACTTCCGATTGGAACGGAAGCTGCTTGTGAGTCCCGTCGCAGAAAGGTTTGTTTCCGGATTGACCGCAGCGGCAAAGTGAGATCGAGGTTCGTCCCGCCAAGTCGAAGGCATTGCCCTCGGCATCGCAGATCGTAAATTCCCCTTCAACTCGCAGTGAGCCGTTCTTGTTTACGGTAATCTTCATCAAATGTTCCTCCGCAAAATAAGGTTGTAAGGGTGGCCCTTGTCTCCACCCCAGAGCCACCACTGGCGTGGCCCGAAGGCATCTAGCGGCGCAGACTCGCCTGGATTCCAGAACTCGATGCGGCGTGGGGCCGGGGCGCCCCGCCGCCAAACGGCTTGAGCAAAACCAGAATCAGGATTCCGAAAAAGACCAGCGAAATTGCGCCATGCAGGGCCATGCATTCGCGGCGGCGCAATTCCACGCGGCCCGCCAAGAACGCGGCGGCCCGGAAATAGACCCTCAAATCTAAGACGATCAGGACCAAGACAAGCAGCAGCTTTGCATGCAGCCAGTGCTCGAGCAAATAATGAGGGTTTAGACCGATCAGAATGGCTCCCGTAATCACCATCAGCGCGGCGCCAGGATGAGCCAGGCCTTTGAAAAGCCTCATCTCCAATCGCCCGAAGGCGGCGCGCGCTTCCGGGGAAGGTTCTTCCGAATGAACGGCCAGAACGTGCGTGATGACCAGTAAGCTGCCGAGCCAGAAAACCAGTCCGATCAAATGGAACACCAAAATCCAGGCGACCATGTCACCCCCTTGCTGTGTAGTTTCGACTATTTCTTGCGAAGCCGCAACTGGTGTCAAGCGGTTTCGCGAACCGATCATTGGACTCCCAGCTTACATCATTGTCATACCCGCGAAACTGGGAATCGAACGCCGCTGGACAAATTGCATGCCCAGTACCTTCACGCCTTGACTTTTGGCTTGAAAGTGACTCATTATGCGCAAGGTCAGAGACGGTCACTTGCGGAGCATCAAGTGGAAATCAAAACTGTAGGCGTATTGGGTGCGGGGACCATGGGTCACGGCATCGCGCAGATCCTGGTTCGAAGTGGCTACACGGTGTTGCTCAGCGATGTTTCGCAGCAATTCCTCGATTCGGGAGCGGCCAGAATCGCCAAGGGCCTCAACCGCGACGTTGAAAAGAATCGTCTGACCGAAGAAGAACGCGAGAAGGCGCTCCGCCGGCTGACGACCACCACGCGAGTCTCGGACCTGGAGGCTGTCGACTTCATCATCGAGGCGGTAACCGAGAACTTCGAGGCCAAGGTCGGGGTCCTCCGGGCGGTTGAGCCTCACTGCGGGCCTGGCGTTATTTTCGCCTCCAACACTTCCTCCATTTCCATTACCCGCCTGGCGGCCGCGACGCAGCGCCCCGATCGCTTTATCGGGTTGCACTTTTTCAACCCTGTGCCGGTCATGAAGCTGGTCGAAGTAGTTCCCGGCTTGGCAACCTCCGCGCAGACCGTGGAAGCCGCCGAGGGCCTGGCCACGTCGGCGGGTAAGTCGCCGGTGCGCGTGAATGATGCGCCAGGATTCATTTCCAATCGCCTCCTGATGCCCATGATCAACGAAGCCGTTTACTGCCTGATGGAAGGCGTTGCGGACGCCAAGGGCATTGATGACGTGATGAAACTGGGTATGAACCACCCCATGGGGCCGCTTGAACTCGCCGACCTGATCGGCCTGGACGTCTGCCTGGACATCATGAGAGTCCTCTATGAAAGCTTCTGCGACTCGAAATACCGCCCTTGCCCATTGCTGGAAAAGATGGTGAACGCCGGACGCCTGGGACGCAAGACGGGACAAGGGTTCTACGGGTACCGTTAGTTTTTCCAGGGTTTTTTGCGATAGTACCATTGACGAAGGGTACGAAATAGGATATGGAGTGGGTGAGCTGAGCGATTTTTCGGCCCGTAGACCTGCGGCAGCGATTTCCGGCTGTTGCGCTCGCCAAAGACGCCCGGGAGGTCGCTCTTAGCACGGCCGAATTCGGGGTTGCGAGGGGTTGACGAGACGAGGACTGGGAAAAACGCATCATACTGAGGGGAATCCACCACTAAGAAGGATAGCGACATGCCTCCAGAGCAAAGCGAAAAAGGCAAGGCCATTGATTTGGCCGTGTTCCAGATCGAGAAGGAATTTGGCAAGGGTTCCATTATGCGCCTGGGGACGAAGGATGTCCTGGTGCCGGCAGAAGTTATTCCCACGGGCTCGGTTTCCTTTGACGCCGCGCTGGGTGTGGGCGGAATGCCGCGCGGCAGGGTGGTGGAAATTTTCGGCCCGGAGTCGAGCGGCAAGACCACCATTGCGCTGCACGTGGTGGCCGAAGCGCAGAAACGCGGCGGAATGGCGGCGTTCGTTGATGCCGAGCACGCTCTGGACGCTCCTTATGCCAAAAGGCTGGGTGTGGACGTCGACAACCTGCTGGTTTCGCAGCCAGACTACGGCGAGCAGGCGTTGGAAATCGCCGAGGCGTTGGTCCGCTCGAACGCGATTGACGTTCTGGTGATTGATTCCGTCGCCGCGCTGGTTCCTAAGGTCGAACTGGATGGCGACATGGGCGACTCACAGCCCGGACTCCAGGCGCGACTGATGTCGCGGGCTATGCGTAAGCTCACTGCCATAGTGGCGAAGTCGAAAACCTGCCTGATCTTCATCAACCAGATTCGCGAGAAAATCGGTGTAATGTTCGGCAACCCCGAAACCACAACTGGCGGCCGGGCGCTGAAGTTCTATTCCTCCGTGCGCGTGGACATCCGGCGCATTGCCTCCATCAAGGATGGTGAACGGGTGGTGGGCAATCGGACCAAGGTAAAAATCGTCAAAAACAAAATGGCCGCTCCCTTTCGGGAGGCAGAATTTGATATTATATATGGCGAGGGGATCTCAAAAGAAGGTGATTTGATCGACGTAGCCGCCGAGCGCAATATCCTCGAAAAAAGTGGGGCGTGGTTCTCCTACGGAGGTGAGCGCATCGGGCAAGGCCGCGAAAACGCCAAGCAATTCTTGCGCGACAACCCCGACGTGCGCAAGAAGCTTGACGTGGAAGTGCGGAAGGCGCTCAACCTGCCGGCGTCCCCTGATGCTGCTGCCGCGGCGGAAAGCGCCGCTGCCGCAAAGGGTAAGAAGTAAGTGCAGGCTGACGGTGGTGCAGACCAGCGGCTCCGGGATTGAACATTCCGGAAAATCCGCCGATGTTAGTAATAAGTCTGCACTACCAACTCGACATCTGGGTCGAGCCGCAGACGCGAAAGCTGGTCTGTCTTAACGCATTTTGGGAATTTCGGAGTTTCTCCCCACCGGCAGTCGCCAGCTACCGGAGTGGGAGCTTATCCAACTCGACTTAAACCAAGGAGGTCCTGATTACAACCTTGCGCAAAAGATTAGCCATCCTGGCTGTGGCCGCTTTTTTCCTGTTTGGAATGAACACCCTCTACGGGGTCGCGCTGAACTCCCAGACTCCATCCTCGACGGCGTCCTCACGCGCGCGATCCTCTCTCAAGAAACCCTCGGCTTCCAAGCTGCACTCCGCGCGGAAGCTAAACTCACCAACTCGATCGGCAGTCTATCATAGACGTAACCGGCGCCGGATACTTAGCGACGCGGGCTATCGTTACAGCTCGTTCGGCGAGCCGGCGGCGGAAGACAACCCGGTCGGCGACGATCCCGCCGTGCGTCAGGCGGCTCTTACGGCTCTGGGCAACTGGAACGGCAGCCTGGTCGTCGTGAACCCCAATACGGGGCGTGTTCTCAGCATCATCAATCAAAAGCTGGCGCTTTCCAGTGGTTTCACACCTTGTTCGACTTTTAAGCCTGTAGTGGCATTGGCCGCCCTGAAGGAAGGCATCATCACCCCCTCCACCAAACTCTACGTCGGCAACCGTCAGCGGATGGACCTTACTGAGGCGCTGGCCCGCTCTAATAACGTATTCTTCCATAAGCTGGGTGAGATGCTGGGATTTACGCGACTGGCGCAATATGCTCATGAGTTCAATCTGGGCGAGAAAACCAGCGAAAACATCCCGGGTGAGTCTCCAGGGAAATTCCCAACCTCGTCCCCCGAAGGTGGGGCCGGCTATCTGGCATACTACGGGATGAACATGGAAGTGACCCCGCTTCAAATGGCCGCAGTGATTTCAGCCGTCGCCAACGGGGGCACGCTGTATGAACTGCAATACCCACGCACCGCAGATGAACTGTCGGAATTCGAGCCCAAAGTCCGGCGCCAGTTGGGCGACCTGGTCCAGTACCTGCCCCAGGTCAAAGCTGGCCTCGAGGCAGCGGTGCTGTACGGAACGGGTCACTCGGCCTACGACCCCGAAGTGCAAATTTACGGAAAGACCGGGACGTGCAGCGAAGATGGTGCGCGACTGGGCTGGTTCGTCTCCTTCGCTCAGGAGCAGCAGCCCAAGTATGTGGCCGTGGTTCTGCTGCGCGGCGGACGCATGATGTTCGGTCCGCACGCCGCGGAAATCGCCGGGCGCTTCTACCGTGAAGTGCTTCGGAACGAGCGAATCGCCACGCAGGCTAGTGTGGGGGCGGGGAAATAGAGTCAGCCGGACGTCAGTTGTCCGTGGTCCGTCGTCCGTTGGGCTCGAACCTTGATCCTACTCCGGCGTCCGGGAAGCTCTGTTTTGAAGTGAAAATCCAAGAGCAGGAAGCTCTCTATTAGGCGCGCGTCGCTATCCATGTCTTTCGTCCCGCGAGTGCCGCCATTAGAAGCTATCACAGCATTCTGACAACTGACTACTGACTACTGACAACTGACGACCGACGCCTGCCTCACACCTTCTCCAGCGCAATTTCCAGGTCGCGAATGATGTCGTGCCAGTCTTCGAGGCCGAGGGACAGCCGGATGCCCTCGGGATGCATGCCGAAGGCGCGTTTCTGCTCTTCGGGCAGCGCCGAATGCGTCATCGAGAAAGGATGTTCGATCAGAGTCTTGACCTGGCCGAGGCTGACAGCCAGGGTGATGGAATAAGCGTGCTCGGCGAGGTAGTCCACCAGTTTCTCGGCCAGGCTCTGCTTTGAATCGCTTCCCTTAAGAACGAAGTAGAGCATGCTGCCAGGAGCGAACAATCCGTCGGAACTGATCATCTGCCGGTGAGCCAACGCCTTCTGCGGGAAACAATCCGTGCCGGGGTATCGGACGCAGGCTACCTTGGGATGCTTCGAGAGGAAGTCTGCCACGTGTTGCGCTGTCTTTTGCATATTCGACATGCGAGTGGCCAGCGTGGGCAGGCCATATACCAGGATGCCCCAGGCGGCGCGCGGTGAAAGCACTCCGCCGAAATCCTTGCGGAAGAGCATGACTTTGTTGTACCACTCCGCCGGCGCAACCACGGCTCCGCCCATATCCGTTCCGAATCCTCCGATTCCTTTGGTGAGGCTTTCCACGACGATGTGGGCTCCGAGCTTCAGAGGCCTCTGGCAGTAGGGCGTGGCAAAGGTGTTGTCCACGACCACCAGGACTCGATCGCGCTCCTCACGGCCGGAATTGACCTGGTCGGCGAGGCGGCGCACGCCGGCGATGTCGATCAATTCCATGGTCGGATTGGTTGGGGTTTCGAAGTAGAGAACGCGGGTGGCGGGTGTTATCTGCTCCTGCAAGGACTCCATCTTCAGGAAGTCCGTAAACCGGGTCTGCATGCCGAACCTGGGCAGCCAGTTGGTCATCAGACTATACGTGCAGCCATACAGGGTGTGGTGAGCCAACACCTCCTGCCCCTGGCGAAGCGCCGAACCTAGCGCCGCACTGATCGCAGCCATGCCCGAGGCAAAGGTCACCCCGACTTCGCCCCCCTCGGCGTAGGCCAGGTTTTCCTCCAGCATCGCCCGTGTGGGTTCGTCCAGCCGGTCGTAGATGTAGATCGGCATGTGGCCGCTTAACGCCTCGTCGGCGGAAGCGAATTGCACGAAGCCTTTGGCGCCGCGCTCGAGCGAAGTCAAGCGAAACGCCGTGGAATGGGAGACCGGCGGGACGACGTGATGGTCGTAGTCCCACTTCTTGCTGTCAAAGCTCCCGTGGATCATGTGTGTGCGCAGCTTGTAGTCTTCTTTCTTGCGATGATGTTTTCGAACCTCCATAGCACACCCCCTTAACGGGCACGTTTACACCGTGAGCATGGTAGCACTCCTTGGCACGGTAGGGGTAGGGCTTGCCCTACCCAGGCCGGTCAAGCGCGTAACCTTTAGGGGACGGCAAGCCGTCCCCGTACGTTTGTTGATGACGGTGGGTCTGGCACGGATGTCATCGGAGCGGCCCCCAAGGCGGAAGGGACCTGTAGCGTTCCCACGAGTGACGCCTTCACAAGCTCTCGAGAACGCTTCGCAGTTCCGGCAGTGAGGCGATTCTTGGACAAGTGGCAGCGGGGTAAGCACCCACGGTATCGATCAGCACACCCGTGATCCCGGCAAGTTGCGCGCCACCGATGTCCGTTGCATACGTGTCACCCACGAACACAGCTTCTGAGCTCTCCACGCCCAGGCGTTGAAGGGCCAACTTGAAGATCCCCGAGTGGGGTTTTTGAATGCCGACGATCGCTGAATCCAAGATGGCCTTGAAATAACGTGCCAGGCCGAGACTAACGAGTTGACCTTCGAGAGTGCCGATGGAGTTTGAGACCACTCCCAGAAGATAGCCTTGGGCCAACATCCAACCGAGAAAGGCGGGCGTATCGGGCATCACCCGAGACCAGAGTTGGATGTTCTGGAAGTCCGCCACCAGAAGCCGAGTGAGCTCACCTCGACCTTCCTCCGGAACACCCAGCCGGCGGGTGAATTCGCGCAGGTACTCCGTCCAATAGAAGTAGTCAATCTGCTCGGGAACTGAACCACCCCGGATCATCGGCCAAAGCCACTCATCCAGTTTTTGCTTGGCCAATCGTTCAGCCGCGTAGAAGTCTTCCGGCGTGGCCGCGTGTCCGTGCTCCTTCAAATCAGCGATGACGACCTCGATCTGCGGGAATAGCAGCGTATAGCCGGCATCAAACAAAACGGCGCGAATTCGTCCTGATCTCATCTCTGCTCCCTGTGATGCGAGTATTATATCAGGACAGCGCGGCGCGGCAGGAGGCACGTTTTGCCTTGACCCGTCTTCCGCTTCTCTTTAGATTTAGCAGGATGGGGAAAAGACACAGCATTCGAGGCGCGGTTCGCGGTCGTTGGAACTTACTCGCACGGCCCCAACTGTCGCGCTTTCCGGCCCTTCACTCGCCACTCGTCACTTGTTACTGCTTTTTCTTGTTGCTGCTCAGCCCCCTCTCGATGCCGGCCATCCAAGCTCCCGCAACGCAGCCCCCGCCGGAGGTGCAGGAAACTCAGGCGCTTCAAGATGCGGTCCGGTCCTCCGAGGACAATCCGCAATTGCTGATCAAGAACCTGGAGGGCTTTCTCGAACGCTTTCCTGCCAGTGTGCGCCGCGAGCAGGTTATCGATGTCATTTACAAGTCCGCCCTGCGCGCCAACGACCTTGAAACCGCCATCGAATACGGCGAAAAACTGCTGGCCGAGAGGCCGGACGATCCTGCGCTGCTCGCTTCTTTAGCAGACATGCTGGATCGGCGGGGAGACGCCCCGCGCCGCGCGAAAGCTCTTGAGTACGCCACGCGGCTTGTCGAAAAAGCAGAAGCGAAATACCGGGAGCCGGGCCGTTCCGCTGCGGGAACCGAGAAGCCCGCCGATTCGTTCGCCATGCTGCTGGCGCAGGCCAGCCTGGTGCGGGGAAAGCTCTACGCCGAGGCTGGAGAACTGGACAAGGCCCGGGCGGATTACGAGAAGAGTTACGCCGTCTACCCTTCGCAACAGGTTGCCGAGCGGTTGGGCGATCTGGCCGTGAAGAAGAACGAACTCGACCGCGCCGTGGATGAGTACGCTACGGCATTCGCGTTTCCCGGTCCGGCCCTCGATCCGGCGCAGCGGCAGGAAGTGCGCCGCAAGCTGGGCAGTTGTTACCTGGTGCTGCACGGATCCGAGAAAGGCCTGGGTGACTTGATCCTCGCCCACTACGACGAGCTGAGCCGCGCGCTCGCGGCACGATTCCAGGACTCCGGGCAGCCCAACGCCGATCTGCGAGACCCCTACGCTTATGTACTGAAGCGAACCGACGGCTCGCCGCTGTCCCTCGCCGACTACCGCGGCAAGATACTGGTGCTGGAGTTCTGGGCTACCTGGTGCGGGCCATGTCGTTTGGAGGGGAGGCTGCTCGAAAGCGTCATTGAGAAGTTCCACAAGGAGCCTGCCGCCGTGTTCCTGGCCGTGAACGTGGACGAAAACCAGGAGAACGTCCCGGCGTTCGTCAAGGAGGAACGCTGGACTACCCCTGTGGTCTATGCCCAGGGATTGGACCGGCTCTTAGGCGTCACCTCGCTTCCCACCTTGATGATATTCGACCGCAACGGGCACGTGGTCTTTCGGCAGGAGGGGTTGGTGGTGACGACGTTCGAGGATACGGTGGAGAAGAAGGTGCGGGGGGCGTTAGGACAACCTGTCGCTGCCGGGTCTCGTTGACAGGCCTGTTAGTAAGTCGGTTATTTTCAGTAACATTCCCAGACTATGCTCGTATCTCTTTTATTATCAATAACATTCCCGCTTTGTTCCGCAGCTTTCGACAACGGTCCTTTGTTTTCATAGACATTCTCGCTTTGTTCCCTCGAATTCAAGTCGAGAGGTCGAGAGTCGAGCATTGGATAGTGATAATCCGTCGACATCTGCTCGCCTGACCTCGTGACTTGGCTTCATAACTCCTGGACTGCTTGACCTGTGAACTCCTCGACTCTTTGTTTTCATAGACATTCCCGGTTCGTTCGTAAGTATTCGAGTCGCGAAATCTCGCCGCTGATCAGGTTTCGCACGTTCAAATCCCTAACTCACGAAAAAGGTCAGCGGCGGATTCAAAGTGCTCCCGCTCTCCTCGATCTGCCGCGCGCAACGCCTTGATCGTGATTCGATTGGGCACCTTCACGTGGAAGGGTAGAGCCCTCTCGGCAGCCACGCGAACCAGCAACAAGCGTACTGCGTCGGACACCGACATGCCCATTGCAGCCAGTGTTTTTGCGGCCCTTTTCTTCACCTTTTCGTCCACGCGGATGTGCACCATCGTCGTCGCCATAAGCTTAGAACCTCGCTGAGATACATTGTATCTCAATTCTGAGAGGTGTCAATAGCTCACTTTTTTCGCAGGGCACGGTGGACCGAAACCCAGACGTTCTCCTTTCGCTGGGGCTCGAGGGGCACCGCTTCCGGGTCGTAATTTTCCGGGGCGCGAACTATTTCTCCCGGTTGCAATCGCCGCAGGTGGTAGACGTACGGCCGCAGGCCCGTGCCGGCGAGTGATCTCTCGACTTTGAAAAACTCGTCTTTGAAGTGGATGGTGGGCCGGTCTTGCCAAGTAGGCTTTGGCCGGCAGGACATGATCATGAGAGCCCCCGCCGGACCGTCGCCGATCCACGCAGCCTCGTCGGGCACAAGCGGCGGCCGGTGGCGGTTCTGGCTACGCTGGCGGAGGGCACGAAAAGACTTGTCGATGATCCAGAGGGGGAGAGTTCCCACAATCTCTTCCGTGAAGGCGGCGCCCAAGGCGCGGACGACGCCTTCGAAGCAAAACCAGCAAATGATCCAGGTCACCGGATTGAGAGCCACAAAGACGCAACCTAACAAGCCCATCATCATTTCGTTGGGGTGAACATTGGGATGGGCTCGCAGGGCACTATCGATCTGGACCCGTGTGTGGTGGGTGACGGAATACGAATACCAAACCACCAGGGCGCAGAGCGAGAGAAGGGCCTCGAGGGGTCCGGAGATAAAGGTCGCGGGCCGCCAGCGAATCGATTCGGCCGAAGGCAGTTTGGCGCGCCAGGGTTCAGGCAAGAGCGAGAGGAACGGGCCGAAGAGATAGGTCAACATGCTGCGAACACCAGCGAGAGCTTGATTAGAGTACTTCGAGATATCCCGTTGTCAAGCAGGCTTGGACCTCGCAGTGGTGTGGTTTGATGTTGCAGCGGCGAGTTTGCCTCGCCAAGGAAACCGGCTGCCTGCATAATACACGCATGATCCTTGAGACCGAGCGGCTCATCCTTGACACGTGGCAAGCGTCCGACTGGACGGCGTTTCGGCCGATCGCAACGGACCCCGAAGTGATGCGTTACATCACGGGCGGCGCGCCTTGGACGGATGACCAGATCCGAGGCTTCGTGGAACGTCAGGTGAAGCTCTATTCGGAGCGAGGCTTCTGCCGGTGGAAATTGCTCGCCAAGGCTACCGGAGAGACGATCGGCTTTTGTGGCGTGGGATTCTGGCGCGACGCGCCGGAACCGGAAATCGGCTGGTGGCTGGCGCGCCGCTACTGGGGCCGCGGGCTGGCCACTGAAGCGGCTCGGACTGCACTGCGCGATGCGTTCGAACGGGCAGGGTTGGAGCGAGTCATTTCCGTTGCCATGCCCGAGAATGCGGCTTCGATTCGAATCATGGAAAAACTAGGGCTGAAACTGGAATGTGAGTTCGAGAACGACGGAGTGCGGCTATTGCGGTATGCGCTTAGCCGCCTGCAGTACTTTTCGCGTACACAACCCCTCACCCGACCCGCGACGGCTGACGAAAGCGCCGTCGCGGACCACCCTCTCCCCGAGGGAGAGGGCGGTAAGTTTAAAGGGGGCTAGTGTGCCGGGACAAGGGTGAGGCGTTTGGGGCCGGCCTCGAGGATGTGTTCGGGGGCTTCCGCCATCATCAACTTAAAATTCTCGATGAAGCGCGCGGCGAGGGCGTCATACTTCTTGAAATACTCGTCGCGGCTGGGCCAGGTACTGGCGGGATCGAGAATGGCCGAGGGCACGCCTTCGCAACTAGTGGGGACCTCAAAGCCGAAGACGGGGTCTTTCTTATAGTCGACTTTGGCTAGCTTTCCGCTGAGGACAGCGTTGAGCAGACTCCGGGTATGGTGGATGCTGATGCGTTTGCCGACGCCGAACGACCCGCCGGTCCAGCCGGTATTCACAAGCCACACCGTCGCACCGTGCTTCAGGACCTTTCTCTTCAGCAACTCCGCGTAGGCATAGGGTTGGAGGACCATGAAGGGACCGCCGAAGCAAGTGCTGAAGGTGATTT
>Ga0326727_10008441_pt1 | contig 26134 bp, 14 predicted proteins | sample MB2enrmetagenome_FD_207643 | JGI IMG/M metagenome (GOLD analysis project Ga0326727, IMG submission 207643) | Lab enriched peat soil microbial communities from McLean, Ithaca, NY, United States - MB29MY | ecosystem: Environmental > Terrestrial > Soil > Wetlands > Peat | place: USA: New York...
GAACAAATACACGATGAATAAGACCAGCGCGGCATATACTCATGTGCCTCGCAGGGGCAGGATATAGTTCGAAGTCCCTGACTGCCACCTTTTTCCTTTTTCTGCGCCTTGTTTGGAATTTGCCATTGCGAAGTGGGAGACTCTTTCTCTACGTGCCAATTCTTGTTGCCTTGGCTGTGAGCTCGAACAGATGTTTTCTCTAAAGAGTTGTCAAGTCATGACGATTCTTTCACCGACACGGAATGCAGGCCCGCTAACTTCATCGGGCCACGACATATTTTCACCTGCTCGAATCTGGCGCAACATGGAGGTTATTTAGGGTGACGGAAGAGTATGGGCTCATTCGCGGAATTCCTTTTACTGATACCAAGCGCATTGAACAAGCCGCATCGCCTGCGATCTTGATGGAAGACGTCAGAATCCTCACCTCCGATGGGATGTACCTGGAGGGAGTCGCTGCGTCTTCATTTCGATGCGCAGTGGTCAAGCGGTTGATGGACATTTCGGCTTCGTGCTTCCTGATGCTCCTTCTCGCGCCGCTGTTTCTGCTCATCGCGGTGTTGGTGCGGATGAGCTCGCCGGGGCCGATTCTTTATCAGGAACGGCGTGTGGGGCGTTTTGGAAAGCACTTCACAATCTATAAATTCCGCTCCATGTACACGAAAGAACACCTGCACAGTGTTTTGAAGTATCGCGAAAACGAACACGATCAGCTGCAGCGGCGCGTTGCGAAAAAGCACGTGCACGATCCCCGCATCACCAGGGTTGGAGCCGTATTGCGGAAGTTGAGTCTCGACGAACTGCCTCAACTGATCAATATCATGAGAGGCGAAATGTCGCTGGTCGGTCCTCGTCCGGTCGTGGAAGCGGAGTTGACCAACTATGGAAGTTACGCAATTTTCTATAAGCTGGTGTTTCCCGGTCTGAGCGGCCTCTGGCAGGTTTCGGGCCGCAACGACGTCAGCTTCAACACTCGGGTTCGGTTGGACGTTACCTACTGCAGAGAATGGAGCATGCTGCTTGACTTCGCGATCCTAGCAAGGACCGTGCCCGCTGTTCTGAAAAAGAAAGGCGCTTACTGACCGCTTCCCCAAGAAAGGGATGAGCCCGGCGACAGGCTGCGATGCGTCTATATTGTATAATCGGGTTTCAACTGGATTCTGGCGAGAATTGCATCCGTCGTTTGCGCGGTTGTAGGCGACGGATTTTTCGATATTCCTCGTAACTTATCGAGGGGGCAGTTCTTCGCCGTTTCGGATCCTGGAGTCTGTTCCCGCAAGTTGCGGGAACAACGGTTGCGCTGCTCATTCCAAAGGTCGAAATCGGAGCTCTTTACGTGCGGAGGCCGTGGCTCATTCTCGTGATTTGTTTTCTCGCGACCTTTTGCTGTACGCAGCCACCAGCTCTGCTCGCCCAATCAACAGACGACCTTGATCTTGTAAGTGCATCCTTCGCTGCTTCCAGCGCCGTTCCGCTCGATAGCTGGGTGTATCCGGCGTTCGATCGGTTGAGCGCGCTCGGCTACTCGCTTAGCGCGCTCCAGGGGATGAGGCCGTGGACGCGCTTGCAGTGCGCCAGGCTGGTGGAAGAGGCGCAGCAGTCGCTCGACCCCGAAGCCGATGAGGCAGATGCTGATGCGCTCAGGCTCGTGCACAGGCTTGTGCAGGAGTTCGCCTATGAAATCGAGCTGCTTCACGGATCGCCCAACCGGTCGGCGGGAATCGCCAGCGTCTATGTGCGCGCCACACAGATCGCGGGTCCGCCGTTGCGCGATTCATTTCATTTTGGGCAGACAATCTACGACGACTTCGGAAGGCCCTACGGTCAAGGATTCAACTTCATCTCGGGGACTCAGGTCCATGCTGAGTTCGGGCCATTTGCCATTGCACTGAGGGGCGAGGTTCAGCAGGCTCGCAGTCTGTTCGCTTACAGCTCAACAGCGCTGAATGCGATCGCAACGATGGATGGTTTGCCGGTTCAGCCTCTACCCGGAATTGCGGCCCTCGATCGGATGAGGCCCGTCGAGGCCACGGTATCATTGAAACTGCTGGGCTGGCAGGCTACATTCGGGGAGCAGAGCCAGTGGTGGGGCCAGTCGCGCGTCAACTCTCTGATCCTGTCGAATAATGCCGAGGCTCCTGTTATTCTGCTGATCCAGAAGGATCAGCCGGTGCAATTGCCGGGTCCCTTTGCTTACCTGGGTAAGATGAACAACACATTCTACGTGGGCCAGTTGAGGGGTCACCACTATGTCCGCGGCCCCTACCCCAGCTTTGTTCTGGAGGGCTCCGCAGCCAAGACGTTGAATCCGCAACCCTTCATCTGGGGCGAACAGCTTGACCTCAAGATGTCTCCAAACCTTGAGCTTGGTTTCGAGATCAGCTGCGTTTGGGCGGGCTATGGGCGGCCTGCAACAATCGGAACTTGGCTTCATACCTTCACTTTTCGCGGCAACGAACACGCCGGCCTCGATCCCGGCAAGCGCTACGGCGGGTTTCAATTCGCCTATCGGTTTCCGTTCCTCCGCGATGTAACGGTCTACACCGACGCAATGGCCAACGACGAGCCGACGCCCATAAATTACCCGACCCGCTCTGCCATGAATCCCGGCATCTACATTGCCCGGCTGCCTCGGTTGCACCAGGTCGATGCGCGTGTCGAGGCCGTTTACACGAACATCCCCCACTATGCGGATGGCGTCGGAGCGGTGTACGCCAATGCACACTATGCAAGCGGATATCGCAATGCCGGCCAACTGATCGGAAGTTGGGTGGGCAGAGCCGGCACAGGAATCATTGCTCATTCCACCTACTGGTTTTCCGGCGTCAACAAGATCGATGTTTCCATGCGCCGCCAGTTCAATGACCGGCACATGATCGGCGGCGGAGATCTGACGGACTTCTCAGCTCATTCTCTCTGGCAGCTCCGCGGCCCGTGGCAGCTTGAAGGCTCGTTAACCGCCGAACGCTGGCGTTTTCCAATTCTTCAATCGTCGCCGCAAAACAACGTAACAGCCACCTTTGGCGTGACCTTCACTCCGCCGTTCAAGTCCGCGAAGTAATCAAGGGCCGGCAGTGCGCGGAATTCGGAGGAAACAGGGAGCGCTTTCCTCTATGCACGCTCCCAACCCCGGCCCGGCTCATCGGCACCCGTGCTGGTCACATGGATCACCATCGGATCACCATAATTCTCCACTCAGATCGAACCGTCCGGGTATGCGGCCATCGACTGAGGGTAGTAGATACCGCCCGCGTCAAAGCCCAGCGAGCCCGATAACGGATGCCCGCTGTTTGAGAACTTCGAAACGCCGCCGAGGTTCTGATTGATTCCCGGAGTCTCGTCGTTGGCGGTTCACTCATCGCCGCTGCCGCCGATCATCAACCCATGGGATTCGTGCAGGTCATAGCCGGTGATGCCGGAGGGAAAATCGGCTCGCCGCCCGATGCGAATGTTGAGGGTGCTTCATAATAACTCGCCGTCCATGCCGTCAGTTCTCTGGCTGCCCTGATTTGCGCGCCATATAGAGCGCCCCAAGAATTGCGAACATCCAGCCCGATACGGCCGGGCGCGGGAATGGATAGTCTACGCAGGCATTCAACATCGTCGCCACCAAACCAAGCGCCCAGGGGTGCCTGAACATTGAAGGAACCGCTACTACAAACGGGATTGCTACCAGGAGAAGAAAAGGAATGCCGCCCTCTGCCGCGAACTCGGCCCAGTCGTCATGGGCATGATTTGCGAAGAACGCATCGTCCTTAATCGCATAACGCTGATAAACGAACTCGTAGGTTCCCAAGCCATAACCGGTAAAGGGGCGATGCTTTGCCATTTCGACGGCGCCCAGGAAGTACTCGCGGCGAATGGCAAACGGATCTGACTCCTTGAATCGCTGCCAAATAGGCTGCCATCCTACGGCGAAGGTGAACGCACCAGCCACGACTGGGACCATGAGAAAGATCGAAATCGCAGACCGGAGAGTTCCTTTGGTTGCACCTTTCCGAAATTGCAGAAGGCAAAGAATCAATATCGCAAACAGTTCGCCACTACACAACACAAACCCGGCGCGAGAAGTTGCACCGATAGCCGACGCATAGAGCAACCCACAGGCAAGCACATACCACCACGAACGCCACCCCTGTCGTACCGCCCGCCACAGTGCGATGGGAAGGGCAAGCTCAACAAATTGAACATAGTTGTTCTTGTTTTGAAAAGTGGCGTAGATCTGATCAGTATATTCTGTTTGGAACACCCACAGGACGCGGCCTCCTGAGGTATTGAACTGTAACAGGAAGAGTAAGGCCATACCTGCTGCGAAACACAAGAACGCCCCGAGAAACCGTTGGCGGGAAAGTCGGGAACCAGTTACAGTTTGGCTTAAATAAAAAACGCCTGCAAGAGCTCCCCACCGCAGAACCGCTTCGCGCGTTTCGAAACTGGAAGAAGTGGTATGAGCGACCACCTGCATTACGCCCCAGAGCGGAATGAAGTACACGAGCAACGGAGGTATCCCACCCGCCAGCTGCTCCGTTCCACGCCGGAAGCCGGAAACCACTTGAACTATTAATAATGTGTAAATTCCGATTTGAAAGAACTGGAGCGCCCAAGCTTGCCTAACCCATACGGTCGCGGTTGTAAAGGCAAGCAGCAACAAGAGGAGAATGCCAATAAAGACAGATAAGTCCTGCGACGTCTTTGCTGGCGCCTTGGCCGCTTCGGAATATGTGGAAATATCAGTAACAGACAATGAGATCATTGTATGCGGTCATATTGAATTTGCAAACAACCGCATAGGCCATGTGAATCGTCATAACGGGTCTGGACGGCGCAACGGAAGCTCAAGTATGATCTGTCGTGTGCGGAGGGAAACAAGGTGAGAAGAGTGAAATTCGCAATTCTCGTAGCGCTACTCGTTCTGGCGATCGCCAAGGCAGCACAAGCCCAAACAACAGGCTGCGTGGATTCACCTGAAGATCCCACCGTGATCTTCGGATTGATTGCGGCAGCCTCCTTTGGAATCATGCGGCTCCGCAATCGCACCGGCTCGCGTGAGAAGTAATTTCTTTCAGTAACAGCCCGCCGGAACCATTATCGAAGACATAATTCTTGTAGAAGTTCAGATCCGGGGCCGAATTGTTCCGAGGGCAAAAAACGCCTCGCACTTGCCCTCGGATTCTGTGAGTTGCCTTTCAAAAACGGAGACGCTGGTAGTGTCCAAGTGCGCCTGAATGCGCCCTTCATCGATCTGCACTACCGGCCCGAAGCCGGCGTGCTCCCACTGGCTGGCCCAGCTCCCGCTTCCATCCCCGGATCCATTGTGCTCGCCTCAGAGGTCCCGCTCCTCCTGCTTGTACCAGCCTCCCAGGCTCCAACTCAAATCAAATGTGCGAAAAATATCGTACGTTATCCGTACGTTATCACCCGCTGGAAAACTGTGCCTTTGCGCGGCGCACAAAACTCTGGACACTACCCCTGCGTGGCGCAGTTGGCCTGGTTTAGGCAGTTCTGACCGCCGTCTATCTCAAGCGCGTTTTCTGAGGCCGCTGATTTCTATAAGTTGCCGACGGAGTCCTTTTGGGGCATTTTTTGATCTCATCCGGCTCTGAGCTCTGGTCAATTGCGAAGCTCCCAATCCGCGAGCCTCGCCGTCAATTAGACTGCAGAAGATAAATTCCCCAGGGCTGCGACCCAGCCGTGTCCATTCCTATGAGGAAAATCGCGTACTTCTCGTCGATTTGGCCAGCAACAGCCACGGCCGGAAAGGAGTATGAGGTTCCGATACTGTTATAGGGGAAGCTTGCTGAGACATAAACCGTAGCCGCTGGATAAAGGCCATCGTTACTCGAGTCCTGCGTGCCCAAGTCGATTGCAAGATCGCAGTTGCCGTAAGAATTAGCCGATGGGTCGTTATTGGCGAACTCTCCGCCGTAGATGATGGTGCTATCAGAAGGCGCAGGTAACGCTGGGCAGGCTGTTTCCAGATTAGGATAACCAAACGAGCCAATCAGTCTGAAGCCTGAACTGCTCAAGCTAGCGGTGGAGCCACTGGCGGCTCCATAAAGAATGCCCTGATATTGGGCTGCGGTAACATTTGAAGTGGTCAGTGCACTGGAAGGCACAACGATCCCAATCGCCCCATAACCTGCACCGAGAACATTTTCATAGGGAGTACCTGAACCATTCCCGGAGCCCTTGGACGAGCCTGAATCTTCCAAGAGAAATCCCCCCGGCCCGATGCCGATTGTAGCGGAAGGCGAAATCGACTCCGGATTTGACGAACCTGGGTTGACGATTGTAACAGCACTTGGAACGCTAATCGTTTCACCGAAAAACGTGGGAGAGCACGCGCCTGTGGTGCTACCCGACGCCGGATTGACCGGCGTTCCCGGGGCTCCCCCGTTTACTGCAGGCAAGGTATGTTGACTAATGTTGCTGAATTGCACAGCCGATCCGTTTGTAACTACGTCCGCGCTGCCATAGGCAGTCTCCAACTGCGGATTCCAACCGGCACCATTCACAGACGACAGAGTATTCAATCGCTTCGGGATTGTGACAAATTGGAAACTTTCTGAAGTTGTTATGCTAGGACACGATTGTATAGGTACGAGGGGCGCAAAAGAAGTACTTGTTTGAACTGCGTCTGTGGCCTCGAGTTCCGCAAGCGCGGCCTGTCCAGGTATCTCCACTTCCCAGCTCGCCGTGAGAGGTGGGCCGGAAAGGAACTCTCCAGGGAAATAAGTAATGTCGAGATCGAAGAGTCCGCTTGAGAGCTGAGAGATGTTCCCAGAGTCCTGGACTGTTCCACCATTAGTAGAATATGAAGTCACGATGAACTGGTCTGCAGAGTGATCGATTAGATACGTCTGAAGATTGCCAACACCTGCCGCCAGGTACAGTTGCGGGGCATTTGTTGTTTGACTCGCGATGGTTTTAGAGCTGCCGTTGCCATTACAACCCGTCAGTATGACACTGAAGTAAGCCGCCAACCCCAACCACGACAGTGTTCCGGCTGCCTGGGAATGCATCGTACCACCCCTCTTGACCACAAACGTCATAAGCCACTTTTATCCCTTGCTGTCTTCCTGAATTCGCCCTAAAAAGCCAGCTTTAATCCGAACTGCATTATTCTGGGGTCGTGAGCATTGATTGGATGCAGGAATGAATTGCCGCTTAGGCAACCTTGGTCATTCTGGTCGCCCGCGAATCCCGCGGAATACTGTGCTTGAACAGGACCATAGCAGTTGATAACATTGTTTCCCGTACTTCCCGGATTTGTCGGATCATATATGCGGAACTGCGTGTGATTGAAGATGTTGAAAAACTCGGCGCGGAACTCCACGTCCTGATCGCTAAATGCTGACCAACGTTTCAGCAATGACATATTGAAGTTCGTTCGGCCCGGATTGTTGACCGAGTTCCGGCCAGCATCTCCAAACGTCAGGCCGCGCGGAGCGACAAAGGCCGACGGATTTAGAAGCAGCGGGCCAATATTCGACGCCGTAGCGGGAAAAACAGGTTTCACGCCTTTCGGGCTGCCGATGCGGTCGGGATAAGACCCTAACCCAATGGCGTCTCCGACACCGGCATTATCGGCTGTACTGACTCCGTTCGCACTGCCGCCATTCACTATGCTAAATGGGGCGCCACTCTGATGCGCGATAATTCCAGAGAGCTGCCAATGATCGAGCAGAATCTCTAACCAACGCCCTTCCGACGAATCCGACTTGGTCGGCGAGCTATCTTTGGAATCCGCAGCCGGTGACTCGTCGCCTGCAAGTCCACCAAAGCGTTGCAACAAGCGGGTCAACGGCAAGTCATAGATATAATCAATGCTCAACAGATTCCTTTCATCGAAATCTGAACTCGCATAGTTCGATTTGAGATCAAGCGAATTGGCAAAGTTGGCGCTTGCCCGGTCCGAAGCTTCATCCAATGAGTGACTATAAGTGTATGCCACGCCCAACGTAAGCGGACGAGCGGAATGTCGAAGTGTAAACTGGAGACCATTATAGTTAGAGTTTGCAATATTGGCGACCGAAAGGATATTACTGAAGCCGCTGTAGCGGCGGACTGTGTCCGCGCTTATTCCCAGCGGGGCGCCACCGTTACTAACGAACCCTGGAGAACCGGAACAAGCGATCGCCATGTTAATGTAACCAGGCTGACCAAGGCCAATTCCAGGCGAGGTGGTGGAGCCATTTCCCTCGGTCGTACCACCTACCGGAAAAGTACCCGAAGATCCTGCCTCGCAAATATCACCCGTAATCGGCTGCCCTGCCGGAAATGGATTAAGAGATGAGGCGAGAGGCGGTAACTGGTTCAGATCCTGTTCGGCCGTCAAATGCGTCCCCTTGGTTCCTACATATGCAAGCGATGCAACCAGACTTGAAGTGAATCCTCTCTGGATACTGAGACTCCACTGTTGGGTGTAGGAATAGACTGCTTTTGTCGGAATCGAAGTGACGTTCAAGGGAAATGTAACTCCGCCGGAGTAATACTTGATATTGCCGCATTGCGCGGCGCCTTGTTGGCACGAAAATCCTATCTGGTTGTATGCGCCCGGATCCACGCCAAGCGCTACGTCTGCTGGATTATCACTGCGCGGCGGGCCTGGAAAGGACTGTGTTTCACTCAGGATCAACGGTGCGCCGCCAATCAGAGAACCCGTGTTCGCTTCATAGCTTGTGCCGTGCTCCCAGAAGAGGCCGTAGCCTGCGCGGATCGAAGTCCTGCCATTGCCAAAAGGATCCCAGGCCAACCCCGCGCGAGGGGCTGGGTTAAACGGATGGCTCTGCATGCAACTCTGCGGCACATTGCCAGCACCGCAGTGAACCAGACCATTGGTAATTACGGGATCGAGATTGCTCAAGCTGTAGGGTCCGGTGCGGTTCAAGGGAACCGGATCCAGGTTTCCTGAAGCATCTGCGATATTGCGAACCAGAAACCCGTAATTCGTATCGACGTGAATGGAGGCTCCGAGCGACTGGTTGTAAGCTTGTGGCTCCCAGTTGTAAGCGGTGTCATTTGCGTTGTACCAGGTTCCGAAAAGGCTGGCACGAAAACCGATGTTAAAAGTGAGACGATTAGTCAACCGCCAATCATCCTGCGCATAAAGCTCTGCAAGTTTGTAGCGATCATAATATCTGCCCTGGCCACTGTCTTGTTGATATGATTTGATGGCGGTGGTGCCGCCGCCATAAGCTGCGAATTCGCCGCCGCCTTGTGGATATGGAAACAGAGGTGCAATTCCAGGGCCTGCCAAGAAATCCGCGATAACGTTGTTTGATGTGTTGCGTGATTGTTGATTGCTGAAGGTAAGAAGGCCTTGAAGGTCTCCAGAATTGGCGCCACTTACTGCGCTCGATTCGTTTTGTTGGACCAAGAGCGCTTGCACCCCGAACTGAAGGGTATGTTTTCCGACGGTCTTGCTGACGTCGTCACGGAGCATATAGGTGGGATTTGCCATCTCCCACGGAGCATATCCGGTATCCACATTGAAACCGTGTCCTCCATAAGCGCCATTATTCCCTTCGAAGATGAGTCCAGGCATTCGCGAACCGAAGCCATTATCAAAGATATTTCCCATTGGGCATTCGGTAAGCTTTTGAGGGACCGAATAAGGACCTGGCGGTGTCGGAGTACCTCCCGTCACCGTTTGGCATGGCGAGTCCAGAATGGAAGGCCTAGCGAGAGAGGTGACACCAACTCCAGGCTGTGGAGTAAGCGTGATATGAGCCACCGAGTATGCGACTGATGCGCGGTTTAGAATTCCATGCGGTAACTGTTGAGTGAGACTCAAAGCAAGATCCAAGCCTGGTCCATTCAGCTTATTCTCGACGGTTGGGAAGCTGTTCTTGACGATGCCCCACTGAGGGGTCAAAGTCGTTGTATTCCACGAGTCGTGGATATAGCGGAAAGAAATCTGCTGCTTCTGGGTAAGACTATGATCGATGCGAAACAACTCCTCGCGCCAGTAGGTTGATGGTGAAACAGCTGCAACATAGCAATGCTTGAAAAGCGTGGTATTGGTGCTGTTGCAGCCGATAGTTGAGTTCGGTAGCGGAATGATATCGGTCTGAAGGATAGCGTTGGCCGTGTAGTTCACGTTGGCTTGTGCATATGCAAATCCAGGGAACTTTGTGGATCCGGGTACCGGTTCAACAACGGGACAGTCGGGATAGGCAGAACCAGGGTAGTACTCACCCCCATTGATTGCGGTCGGAGGACACACGTCGCTAAAGTCGCCATTGCGTTCCGCGACTGTTGGCACTGCTTGGTTGTACGTAACCGGCGTCTTCTCCAAGCGCAATTCTTCAGAGAAGAAGAAGAAGGTTTTGTCCTTTTGGGTATTGTACTTATTCGGGATGAACAGAGGCCCACCGAGCGTGCCGCCGTAATCCTGTCTGCGATAGAGCGGCGCCTTGCCAGGCTGGTCGAAGTAGTTTCTGGCATTGAAGAGTTCGTTACGGACGAATCCGTAAAGATTTCCGTGGAACTGGCCGGTGCCCGACTTGGTGGATATGATCACGCTGCCTGAAGCAGTCTTGCCATACATCGCGCCATAATTCGAGGTGAGCACTTGCATGTCCTGGATGGCGTCGACGCTCGGATAGACGATCAGCGGTTCGCCTTGACCGCGGCTTGCGTTGATGCTCGTGTTCAAAACGTCACTTCCGTCCACTTCGAAGGTGTTGTACTCAACCCGGCCGCCGTTCACGCTGTACTTTGCGCTGCCGGCAAGGCCGACTTTGTGCTCGTCCTTCCCCGATTGGTCGGTAACGCCTGGAGAAAGTGCGATGAGCGCCGTGGCGTCGCGGCCGTTCAACATAAGCGTGGAGACTTCCTTGTTGCTAATCGTGCTGGAGATTGTCGCAGTTGACGTTTCGATGTGGGTGGCCCCACCACCGACAACCTCGACATTGGTGGTGGTTCCTTTTACCGCAGCCAATTGAATATTGAACGTAAGCGATTGCCCGGCTGCCAGGGTCTTCGCATCACTGGTCTTGGTTTCGAAGCCTTCCGCGTCAACAACAACCAGATAATCGCCCGCCGCAAGGTCAGCAACCGAAAAGCCGCCGGAGTCGTCTGTTTTTGCATCTCGCTGGAAAGTGCCGTCGGTATTGGCGACGTGCACCGACGCGTTTGGAACAGCCTTTCCCTGAGGATCAGTAACTTGTCCCGTGATGCGTCCAGTCTGGGCGGCAGCGGGTGCGGTGGCCTGGGCGCCAGCGGATCCACTACCGAGCAGAATGATCATTAGAACAGAAACAAACGTCACGAGCGGTCGAAACATTTCCTGGGACTCCTGTTTCCTTGCGCTTTGCCGGATAAACGCTTGAGCAATCGGCTGGTTCCGTCATTATTGCGGTTATTGGGGCAGGTAATAACGGAACGAAGTAAAGTACATGTTGTCGATGGCTTTGGGCGACCCTGGGATGGCACCCGCGCCGGTAACGGGGTTTGGCGGAGCGCCGGCGCCCTGCCAGGTGTGCCGTACGACATAGGAGTACTGCAACCCCATCTGGAAAGTCCCCTTGGGGCCCTTATAGAAGCGGTACCATTCGCCCAGAGTTCCCTCCTGAATGTTCCGGTTGTCGGCGGTGCAGCCAACAGCGCTGCCGGAGACATCGCCGCCGCCGTTTGCCGATGCGGCGGGAACGACCTCTGTCTGGCATCCAATGACGATATTCGTCGGCGCCCCGTAACCGCCCAAAATCGGCTGACCCAGCGGCGGCATGTAGACAGTCGTCGGAGCCGTTGTAACAACGTAACCGGTGTTATAGTAGGCGCGCCTTACGTACTCACCGCCGTAATAGCCGTACACGTCCAGACGCGGCGTGGCATGCCATTCAAGGCTGCCGAGCGCTGATCCGCCCACCAGAAGCTCGAGGCTCCCGTCTGGATGCGCTGTTGCATCGGGAAGCGTTGCTGAGCCGTAGCGGCCGATTCCATTCCCTGCCAGCCCGTGGACGGCAACTTCGAGTTTTCTGTCAAGCAGATAGACTCGTGCGTTGGCGCCAAGTCCGCCACCCATTGTTTTGGTGGTGAAGGCACCTGTGGTGCTCGGAGATGTGTAGGTCCACGTTGTCGTCGTCAGCATTGGATTTGCATTCGGAAAGGCCCGAGCGCGGAAGACTCGACCGACAGAGAACACCTCGAAATGTCCGAATCGCGGCTCGTAAACAACCTTCGCGATCAAGTCAGGAGCAAAGTTAAAGCTGTAATTCGCAGTTGAGTTATACAGGCCACTGGTGTTACCGGCCTGCTGGTACACGACAGCAGGCAGGTTATGCCCCCCGAGATTGAGAGTCTGTGCTTCTTCTACTGACATTCCTGCCCAAAGTTGATTGCTGACTTGCTTTGCCACGCGAAAACCGTACTGCCGCTCCCAAGTAAATCCAACGTTGTACTGCGAATCGATTGTCAGAGGAATCGCTTCTCTATTATTGAGGAGTCCGGACCTGTATTCGGTGGCCAGCGACCACATTTGTCCGCCGGTAATGAACCACCCGCTCTTCAAGGCTGCCTGTGCCCACAACTGACGCTGGCGAAACGTGTAACTGTTGCTCTGGTTGTCGTTTGAAGTGATGCCGGCGGAAAGAAAGTCGCCCTCAAAGTATCCCCGTAACGTCGCGCCGGCAAGCTTCCCTTCGGCAAGCAACGAAACGCGGGACTGCCGGCCGCTGGCATTGAACTCTGAAAGCTGACCTGCGGTCTGGCCCGAGAATGGAATTCCAGAGAACTGCGTATTCACATCGCCACCCGTGCCACGTTGCCGGTCAACAGTCTCAGCTGCCACAAAACCGCCAGGTTTCAGATGGATTCCCATGAAAGGAATCGCTTCCGGTGTCTCAGCCCGCTTCTGATCGGATTGAATCGTGTCGACGACCGACGACGCGACCGACTTGAGATCCGTGACCGAACTCTGCAGGGCTGCAACCGCTTGGCCGTTCTGGCTCATCGCCGCTTGCTCGTTCTGCTGGTCCTGGCTTTGCTGCTGTTTGAGCGCATCGATCGCTGCCTGAGCATCCTGAGCCTTCTTCTCCGCCGATTGCAGTTCCGCTTCGCGGCGCTGAGCGTCAGCCTTCATATCAGACATCTCTTTTTCGAGCTGATCGTATTTGTCGCTCAGTTGCTCGATATCGAGCTCCAATTGCTGTTGCGTCTTGTGCTTCGCTTTCGCGGCACCCGATGTCGATTGCTGTGCGTTACCACGGATTGGAACAACAACAACAGTGACTGCGAGACAAAAAGCAGCGCCCAATGCGAGTGATCTGTGAATCATTAGTCTTTCTCCTTGGTCCTGGTCTCGTTGCAATTCAAGTCGAAACTTGCAAGCACGAACTGACTTATTGTGTTAAATTCTGAGCCCGTACTACTTGTTCCGTAGACTGCGGAGACACTCTGCAGCTGTGTCGACGCATTGTTTCCAAGTCTTCGACCGAAGTTCCTCAAAGAGGTTTTTGGGCCTCAGTGCTCTTCGGCGCCCAGACCTGATGCTTTTGGCATAGCCGACTTCTGCAATCTGCTTCATCACGGCTCGCTGCCTAATTTGTTTTTTTGCACCGCGACGGAAAGCGGAGTTACCACCGGAGCTCCCACTCCGACGAACTCCGTTGCGGTGCTGGGGCTAAGCCCACCAAGGACCCAAACATTGCCGGAAGCATCCAAAGCAACGCCTGCGAGCCCAGTCCCATCTACGCTTGGAGCGACGAATCCTTGAGCCTGCCCGTTCGCGTTCAGGCTTCCACCCGACGAAGTCCACTCCGCAAGCGCCGATGGATCAGGACCCGCAGGCCCGACGACGGCCCAGATATGCCCCGACCCATCGATAGCCAGAGGTGGAGAGGGAGGTTGTAGATTGTCTGTGTCGAAGTCGGATAAACCGGTTGCTTGGCCGACGCCCCCAAAGTTCGAGGTAGACGCTCCGGCAAGAAGCTCGTAAATGACGTTGATTTGTGTCGTGCTTGGTATGAAGATGTCTCCTGCATGATCGATCGCCATGGAGACGCCAAAGTTTGTTGCGCTCAAGATATCCAGCGGAGGGTTATCCGGCTCGTTCGATACGGGATTCAGCTGGTCACCCGCGTCGGTGTCAAGGAGTTGGCCGTTTGGGCCACTAAGCTCGACTGCCGTAAAACTGCCTTCGTTCAAGAGCCATACGTTACCCGATCCGTTGACGGCGATGGCGCCATTAGGATCGTTGATGCCGTTCACATAGCCTATTCCGGATGGTGATAGTGGTGTTCCTACTGGAACTGGAGCACCATTGACTGTCCCGCCATTGTATCCAGCATATTCAGCCACGTCGCCCGGGGTTCCTGAATCTGCGACCCAGACGTCTCCATCGCCATCGATGGCTATCCCAGCACCTGTATCGGAGGCGTTGCCTCCTCCGCTTATTCCGTTACCCGAGGTCAGAGGCGTCCCATTAAACTCCAGTTCAGTCAGAGAGTTGTTTTTATTGAGAACCCATGCGTCTCCGTACGGGTCTATCGAGATTGCCTGAGGTCTGTTCAAACCTCCTCCCTCGAATCCGCCGGCTGTGCTGGTCGAAGTCCCAGTTGCAAATGGAGAAAGTGCTGCTCCCAAATTGGATAGCTCTGTCACGCTGGATGTTTTCTTGTCGGATATCCAGAGGTTACCGGAGGCGTCGAACGCAAGACCGGAGGGACGCGGACTTGCCGCGCCTTGGCCTTCCAATCCTCCGCCCGTGTAACTGATTGCAACGCTCCAGTCATAAGGCGCAGTCTGCAGAATCGGAGTAAATGGCGGATTGAAAGACGGATTCGCTACAAGGTTGTAGAGTGGAAGACCGCTGGTCGAGTGAGTCAAGCGGCTCGTGCTGGGCACTTGCGCCACTTCCATGACGGCCTGCAGAATGCTCGTAGGAGCGTTAGCACTTGTGGAGACCGCCCCGTTAACAGGGTTGACATTGGATGCCTCGAAAAACGCATCGCACGCGCTTCCGTCGCCCGGCACGCCGCCCGCGCTCGCGGCACAGGTATCAATGGCGTCAGCCAAAGTGTTGATTTCGTCCTGTGGAGCTGTTCCATTGCCGGCAGGCGTGACAAGAAGCGCCTGTCCCGTCGTCATATCAACCAGATTGTTCACTGTGGCGAAGGCGTTCGCAAGGCCATTGTTGTTGTTGCTTGCATTGGAGAGATTCGGGCCATTGTTGTAGTTGGAACTGCTCGAACCAATGTGCGCGTAGTCAGACCCGGTAAACGGAGATAATGCATAGATCGAAGCCACCGTAGTGACTTCGTTCACGATGAGCGGGACAGAGCCACTGAGATTGCTGCATGGACCAACCGCGGTCAACAACCCAAGCTGGAGATTTGCCGGTGCCTCAGGGCCCCCAGGTCGACCGCCGAGCGCTACCAGATAAAGCAAGGTGTTTAGGCTTGGACAGGCAAAGCCCGCTGGAATTGAAAAACTTCCGTCGCTTGCAGTGGTCACGCTCGAGCCGCCGTTCCCGATGACCAGAGGCGTAGCAGTTGAACCGTAACCGGTGTTTCCAGCTGCGAAAAGCTGTACCGTTGCCCCTGACACCGGAAGGTTTCCAACCTGGACCTTGCCGCTTAACGCGGGGCCGGCGAGGCTACTCGCGATCGTGACTACTTGAGTAGCGCTCGCGGCTGGATTGGCGGTGCTAGTGGCCGTTAGCGTTACCGTACCTCCAGTAGGCAATTGCGCGGGCGGCTCATATGCAACGATCTGGCCGCTGGCGGCATGCATTTTTGCGGAATACGGCCAGAAGGAGGCAGGAACGTCTGGAGTTGTTGCAGTTGCAACCATCTCGGGTGATTTGAGGAACTGCCCGCACGCCACGACGGATGCATCGGAGCAAGTCACCGCCCAGTCTACGCCTTGATTCGTCGAGTCGTTAACTGCAGTGGCAATCAAATTGATCAGCGTGGGCGATGCATTTGGATTCCCAACGGGAAGATTGCTGGGCGCAAATGGAACGAACTGCACGAAAGTTGTCGGTGTAACGGGGACTTGCGCCGAAGCCGATCGAAGAGGGGGAACTGTCTCTGAAGCGGTCGATGTCGCCGTGATCGTCACCGAGGGAGTTGATGTCGCCCACGGGATACTTGTAGAAAGAGTGTACGTGATGTTTGCGCCGCTCGCCGTGTGGTTCGGAGCATTCTGGTTTCCGGAGTTGAAAGTGCCACAAGGTGTCACGCCCGGGGGACACCCGCTGGCCGTCCAATCCACTCCTCCCGAAGCGATGTCGTTGGTGACCGTCGCGGTGAACGTCGCGGGCACTCCGGCTGTAATCGGTTGCGTCGTAAGTGCAACCGATATCGGCTGATAGACGGTCAACGTGGTCGAGCCGGACCCTGTGGGATCGCTGGGGGGGGCAGCAATAGATGTTGCCGTTATAAGAACTGGAATTGAGGCGGTGCCGGCTGGAATCGGCTCTGCCGGTGTGTACGTTGCAGAGTAGATCGCTGCCGCGCCTGTCGTGCTCGACGGAGATGTTGTGCTGGTAAGACTGCAAGCAGGATCACATTGCCAGGTCACGCCAGAATAGCTGAAATCGTAGGAGACGGTGGCAGATAAGGTTGTTGTTCCATACACCTGCACGGCGGGAGGGTTCGCCGCTAGGGTAACGCTGATTGGCGGAGGTGGTTCGACAGTAAAACTGACCGTTCCAGTTTTTGTGGAATCGCTATTCGATGTTGCAGCTACGGAAACCTGCAACGTAGTGGCTCCAGTTGGAAACGACGAAGGCGTAGTGTAGGTGGCTGTGCAACTATAAGAGGTCGAGCTTGAGGCTCCGCCAACTGAACAAGTACCTGGGGTGACGGTACCGCAATCGGAAGCCCCACACGATGGAACGCCCCAAGCGACTCCATTGCCCAACACGTCCCATGAAACTGTTGCAGTCAGTGTAGCGGTACCACCCTCTAGTACCGGGTTCGGCGAAATGGTCGTGGCCACCGAAATCGGCATGATCTGAACGTTCGTGCTCACAGACTTCGTATTGTCGTAGACTGAGGTCGCAGTAATCGTCACCGTTCCGCCGGAAGGAACGACGTGAGGCGCAGTGTAGACTGTATCGCCGGCAGGTCCTCCGCTTGGAGTCAGCGTTGGATTGAAGGAGCCGCAAGAATCGCCGCCGCAAGTTACCGTCCAATTCACGCCACTAAATGTCGGATCGTTCAGCACATTCGCGGCCATAGTTGCCGTCCCACTAACCGCCATGGTTGACGGCGGTAAGAACCCTTGAGCAAATGCGATGGCCGCCGGCTGTGGCAAGATCGTAAGTGTAACGCTGACAGACTTTGACGGATCGCTGGTCGCAGTCGCGATAAGAGTCACCGTATTTCCGATCGGGACATATACTGGGGCGACGTACACCATGTTGATGTTACTGCCCACATGCACGGGAGTTATTGTTCCGCAAACATTCGTTTTATACCCTGGCACTGCGCTGCCACCGCATTGGAGAGACCAGTCAACGCCCAATCCCGTAGTGTCGTTGTTGACCGCGACGCTGACGTCGACCGACGCGTTGACAATCACCGAAGTTATCTGTGCGGAAGCTGTTCCCCCCGGATCTGTGACTGAAATCGCGCCTAAACTCGGTTTTGTTACGGTGCATCCAGTCGGAATCAGTGCGATGAAAACCAGAAAAACATATACATGAAGAGATCGCAGTCCGTTGCGGGCCCGTTTTCTGTGCCGATCACGAATCCTGGTTTCAGATTTAATCCTCACATCCGCAAAATGGCTCTCCCCCTGACTCGCGGTGCTTGCCAGCGGACAACCTTGGTCTGCCCAGTCTTGCATTCTGATGTGACTCGTGCGGCTCGGTGTCATCATTCCTACGCATCTCGATCATCTATTTTGAGCGACCTGCAGCCTGACCTTCGTACGGCTGTTAGATCCAGTGCATTAGAAGCGCTTGTGGAGCGCTTTGCCGGCGACGCAATCGCTGGCGCCACAGACTGACTTGCAGCGACAATCGTCACGGTCACGCTCGAGGTGACCGATAGCAAACTTGTGGCGTGCGCTGTGATCGTGACGGTATTCCCCTTCGGAATCACCGAGGGCGCCGTGTACTCCGCAATAATGCCTGTTGAAGGGTAGGTTGGAACCGGACCCGACGCCGTCTCCTGCGGAGTGAATTCACCACATGCCGTGTTGATCACCCCAGTCGTTCCCCCGCCAGACTGCGCCGAACCGCAGTTTGCAGTCCAACTCACGCCGAGTTGTTCGTCGTCGTTGGTTACGGTTGCAACAAGGTAGATCGTTCCATTGACGGGCAAAGAACTAACCGCCGAAACTGGCGCGCCTTGGGAATCGACAAATTGGATGGGACCGACAACCGGCCTTCCTTTGGCACAGCCGGCGAGCAGCGCAAGGATGACGGCGAGCCCTACATTTTTGATGAAGACGCGTTGCGCCTTGGGTCTAGATTGTGTTGCCATGCACAGCCTTGAAATCAACGCAATTCCTCTTCATCTTTTTTGGGTCTTTGTATCGATGATAAAGCGCGCACTCTGCTCCGGAAATGTTAAGTTCCCATGAATTCCGAGCTGAAAGTGGAAGGAAGCGGATGATCGAAAGGTGAATAAATACCGATGATCAAAGGCGAGCACCGCACGGCCCCAACCGATCAACTGGCAGGGTCGTGCGGTGGTTTGTCTCTGGTCCTTCTTGGGCGAGGCTTCGCTGAGGCCGCACCTATTTGCGGCCGCCGAAGCGCATCCGCAGCTGATTGATGCCTGCCGCCGCTATTCCCACCAGAGCCAGAATCGCTGTCGGGTTCTCGGGCGAGTCCGTGCATCCGTCGCCGGTTATCTGTGCCGCGGCCGGCAGGGCTGCCGCCAGAATGAGCAACGCAACAGGTAGCATGTATGTGAGTTTCTTCACGGTGGTTCTCCTTTATCTCTCGTGGCCAAATGGTAGCCACGGTGATCGTTGCGGTTTCCTTTCGCCGCCAGCCTGTTTCGAACGAGCCGAAAGCCGGGCCTGCGTCATGAATCGTGGAAGCGGCCCAAGCTGAGTTCTTGCTTCGCAGCCTGGGCCGTTCCGGCTTAGGGCTTCACTCCATACGTATTGTTCGCTGCGTTCAACGCATTCACAGGTTGAGTGGGCGCGGCGAGTCCGACAAACTCCGTCAGGTTGGTCGCGTTGGCGCCGGTGCCGACATAGTACGCGGCGTATGGTCCGGTAAGATTTGCGGCATTGTTGTTGGTCGTGTTGATCACCCACAGGTTGCCCGATTGATCGATCCCGATATCCTCCGGGCTCGCTAATGACATCAGCGCCGAACCACCGGTGTAAGCGGTGAGATAGGGTGATTCCTCTGAAGAGCCGCCGGTGTACGCCGTGATGTTGGGATTAACATTCTCATCAGGATTACCACCGTTCGCAAAGAAGACGTTGCTGTTGCCATCCGACTGGATACCCGCCATTCCCCAGCCGGTGTTGGGAATAAAGCCGCTCCCATAGCTATAGGGCGACGTGGCGGTCACCAGTTGCAGAGTCTCCGCGGAAGGCTGTGGAACCCACAATTCGAGGGTGCTCGATTTCAGAGCGAAGGTCGCGTAGTTGTAAGGACCTCCACCGAACACGCTTGCATACGGTTCACTGAGGGACCCAGCGGAAGTTACATAGCCGCCGCTATAGTTCCCCTGGTCAAGGAACCAGGTATTACCCGAAGCATCCGGCCCCAGGAACGAGGTGAGCGTATCGATGGTTCCACCCACGAGCGGGGTGAACAGCGTCGAAGTGCCGGCATTGTTCATGGCGCCGATGAAGCCTTCTCCGTTGACCCACACATTGTTGCTCTTGTCCACCGCGACGCCGGCTGCGCCTGTTTCTGGGCAGGCCAATGTGAAGTTATTCACGAAAGCGCCGCTGGGGCTGAATTCAACCAGGCAGTTAGAGTTTTCGGCAACCCAAGCATTGCCGTTCTTGTCGGTGTCGATTCGCCCTTCGGTGACAAGCTTCGTGGAGGTAAATCCACCTTTAGCGGATGTCGTCGAGTTTGGCGAGAGAGGCGCGCCCAGATTGTTCAACTCGCTCACTGATCTTGTTTTCTTGTTGGCCGTCCAGATGTCGCCGTATATATCAATGGCCATGTTGAGCGCCCCGGCATCGTTGGTGCTACTCGTGCCGCCCAGACCACCGGAAACGAAGTTCACCGTCATCGTAAAGTCAGTGAGGACCGAGGCCGGCCCGGCCAACCCTGGGCCAAACGGCGCGCCCGTAAAGGTCCCCATGGCATAAATCGCCTGGACGTTGGCGTTGTTGTTGATCGATGAACCAGCGGATGGGAGCCCTGGATTATGCGCGATAAAGAGCACCGCATCGGCCGTGTTCTGGGTGGTGGCCGCGTTCGGAGAATTGTTTACGCCATTCCCCGTCGTCTGGGAATTTGCGCCGCCAGTGTAAGAGAACAGGCCGGTAGAGCCGCTGCAGGCGGCGTCGCTTTCGCCGTTCGTGGCGTTCACGCAGGTTGAAATCGCATTGGCCAGCGTGTAGATCAGGTCGGAAGGAACGATGCTGCTCAATACGTCGGGAGTGGTGTTTGTCGGGTTCGTTCCATTCTGGTAGGCAGTGGGGGACGGGTAAGCCGGAGTCGACGTATATGCCGTTCCGTTCGTCAGGTTGACGAGATTTCCCACCGTCGCGAAGGCATTGACCAAGCCAACCGTATTGTTGGCGCTGGTGCCAACCTGCTTGTAACCGCTGGAGAAGCCGGCCAAGGCATACTCCGTGGCCACGGTCGTTACCTCGTTGATCCAAATGAACGTCGGATTCGCTGCATAAGTCGAGCACTTACCGCCAAGGTTCGTACCCGTCGTCCCGCTCCCAACCGAAGTCAGAATCAGCGCTGAGTTGGGCGTGGTGTTCTGGCTTGAAACGCCACCCTCGCCGCCAACCGATACGAAGAGAAGATCGTCGGCCGTGTTAGCGCAGGTGAAAGTGACCGACCAATCGCCCAATGAGTTCGAAGGCGAGCTTGAGGCGAGCGCCGTGAGGTTTGTACCGCCGTTGTAATAGCCGGCCGCTGTCCCCCCGGTCCCCCCGGTAGGAATCTCGTAGACCGATACAACCGCGCCCACAACCGGCGCCTGGCCGCCGTGAATCTTCCCGCTCGCTGTGATTTCGTCAGAGGCGCCGGCTGTGCTCCCATTTGCAAAGTTGAGACCCGAACTGCATCCGGAGAGGAGCAGCACGCTTGAAGAGGCCAGCAGCAGAGCCGGAAGAAGAACCTGACGCTGGACACCCCTCGCTAGAGACGGTACGTGAAACGACCTGATTTTTATCACGGTGTAGCTCCTAACTTCAGTCGCGGCAAAACTGCGCGGACCGTATTTTGCTTCTCAGCAGTAATGCACAAGCAAATAGGAAAATCCTCCTACCGCCAGGCCAGGTTGCGACGGCCCGAATTTCTGACCGCCGACCTCTACTCCCCATGTGGCGTATCCCCGAGCCCCTGTTCATGCCTGGAGAATTGCAGCCTTTCAGCCACGAGTTGCGAAATCCTCTTTCCGCATCCTTCGATCCCGCATACCGAATCTCCGGAGCGGAGAAGCCGAAGCTTGCATCGTCGCATGCGCCCTGCAATTGCGTTGTAAGTCACGATGCCCAGGATGAAGGCGGCATTGCCCTGCTCAGGGCGCGGCGCGAAACGTCGGCTTGCTTCTCCCAGAAATCCTAAGCTCACATCCCCGCATGCGTTCATGAAAAAGCGGTCAATTTCCATTCAGCAAGACGAGCATGAAGGAACGATTAACAGCAGAGTTCATGCGTATTTCAGGTGTCTGACGATTCGGGATCACGCATCAGGAATTCGTACTTCAAACGTCTGACCAAGAGTCTCAGGAGTTGCACCGAGCGTGGCGCCGGCCAATCGCATCGAGACCCAATTTTCGGTGGTACACACGTCTGACGAGTTTGTAATTTGTCTCTGACTACAACTGTCAGGCGAATATAACATTCGTCAGACGAATCCGGACTCAAAGCCAGCTCAGGAGTTGCACTGACGCTGCCTGCTCGGGAGCGCTCAAGGCGCTTGTGATTTTTTCGTGAATTCCCCGGAATTCCACCGAAAATTCAAACTCCGGAGGCTCGGGCAGAAGTATAAGGGATGGCTGAGGACGTTGGGCCGTCGCGGCTCAGAGATCCCTTCACAGTGGGGCGCTGTCCTGGAGAATCTCGTCACGCTGTGAAAAACCGCAAACCGTCAAGCACCACCAAAGGAGCAGAAGAATGAAATCGAAGAATCTCTTTATGATCGCTGTCGCTGCGGTTCTGGCATTCGCCGCGGCCAACGTTAACCTCCATGCCCAGTCTATCGGGGTGATCATCGATGGCTCGTCGGCTATCTGGCAGGAGTTGGCACAGGCCTCCTATGCCTCCTATCCTGCGGGAACCGCCTGCATCTGGACCACCAGCGGCAACGAGGTCACAGTGACCGACACCCGCGCGGGCATGGGCGAATTAGATTACGGAGCTGCGTGGGTGACCTGGGCAGCGACCGGCGGAACCTGTGGCACCCCTACGGCGGGCAACGTCAACCTCTATGTGAAGACCGACTCCGTGCTGGGCGACCGTTGCTACTTCTCGAACCCCGCGTGCTCGGTGTTAATCAATGGCACCACCACGGGCTCCTCCATTCCCGGTGCAGGGACCGTCTCCGCTCTTCCGACCGCTATTGAGAACCTCATCAATAACTCGGGATCCGGCACGCCCGTTAACGCGGCGGCAACCGATATCCGGCCTGAGGACGCGCTGTTCGCTACGAATCGCGCCTTTACTGCCTGCAACACCACCGTCGGCGGCAGCACGAATTACCTGGGCCTCGGCTTACCAGCCGTGACGGCGCCTAACGGCAACACTACTGCTCTGGCCCAAGTCTCTGCCTCCCAGCAGACCGTAGGGACCTATAACCTGAGCGGTCTCTACACGACCCCGAATCCTTACAGCACGTTCAACATCGCGAAGTTCGCCATCTCGGGCACTGACCCGGTCACGGGTAATGCCGTCCCAGCCTATACGGTAACGGAGGTTGGCGCACAACCGATCCTGGTCATCGTCAATCCGACGGACGCAAGTGGCACGGGCGGCTTGAATGTCACCAATGTGGACCGCGCCGTACTGGCTGGAGTTCTGGATGGAACCTACGGCGCAGTCACAGATATTGTTCCGCAGGCTTACTCCGCTACTGAAGTCGGGCTCAATGTTTTCCTTCGCGAGCCCGTCTCGGGAACCTACAACACCATGGAGTACGCCATTCCCAACAACATCGAGAACCAGTCGTCTCAGGATATCGGACTTGCTGCAGCGGCCACTACCGGGCCCTTCCCACCCGACTATTGCAACGCAGGCGTTTGGGGCACCCTGCTCGCAAAGAGCTCTGACTCCGCTGACGCCAGCGGCGTCGGGAATCCGTTGTCGGAAACGGACACCCATACAGCGACGAGCACTCGCAGCCGCGTAATTGGCACCAGCCAGGTGGTCAAGGCGGTCGAGAACGCGAAGGACGGGTTCGGGTATGCCTTCTGGAGCCAGCCGAACTTCTCCAGCGCAACACCTGGAAATGTCAAGTACATCACGGTGGACGGCATCGATCCTCTCCAGGAAGTCTGGCAGGATGGAGAAGTCCCGACCACGGGGAACGGCCTGCTGGGCAACGTCTCCTTCTCGCACATCAAGGACGGAACTTATCCCATCTGGTCGTTTGTGCGCATGGTGTCGACCGGCGCTACCACAACCATCGTAACCAACTTGGTTAGCAACATAACGGCCGAGTTGGAATCCTACCCCGACTTTGTTCCCGTTGCTTCGATGCCGATCGTGCGCTCGCACTTTACGCCTCCGGGAGTCACCTACACCGTAAACGGCGGCAATCCTTCGAACGGTGATGTGGGCCACGTTGAGGCAGGCGGCGATGTAGGCGGCGCGGTCTACTCTCTGCAGGCGGATAAGGACTACAATAACGACTCCGGCACCGGCAACGGAAACGTTGGACACCGCCAATAAACCAAACCACCCAATTGCGTTCGTAACCTCACGGGCAGGCAGGCTGAGAAGGCCAGCCTGCCCGTGCTATGTTAGGGCAAGCAGACCGGCTACGATCTCGGCCCTTCCCTGAAAATTCTGCAAGTTTCAACGGCGTGGGAGGAAACTCTTTTTGAGATCTCTTATTGAGGAGCGTATGTTTCGCGGCTTTGTATACCTTGTCATCTTCGGCAGCATGACTGCGGGCGTGGGTTTCGCGCAGTCTGCGCAACCTTCACAACCTTCCGCCCCTGGCGCTGCCGCTGGCAGTTCCGATTCATCTGCTGCAGGCCAACCGAAACAAGTAAGGAAAAAAGAAGATTGGACGAAATTGGCCGTTGACCGGAAAACCTGGCAACCGAACGTGGGCGGGGTCAGCCTGGGGAAATCTGAGACGGAAAAGTATAGCAGCGAGTTGGTCCGGCTGCTGTGGCGGCCACAGGACCCCATCGATATATGGATCATCAAGCCCCGCGGAGTGGAGAAGCCGCGCGTGGCGCTTTATCTTTACACCTTTCCGGACGATATCGATCGCTTCATGGATGAGAGCTGGCGCCAGGGCGCCACGCAAAATGGTCTGGCAGCAGTGGGATTTATCTCGGCGCTGACCGGCGAGCGTGTTCGCGGCAACCGTCCCATGCGCGAGTGGTTCGTGCGTGAATTGCAGGAAAGCATGGCCTCTTCAGCACACGATGCGCAGCTGATCATTGATTACCTTGCACAGCGCGGCGATCTGAATGTCGACCAGGTGGGGATATTCGGCCAGGGGTCGGGGGGAGCGATCGCCATTCTTGCGGCGGCCGCAGATCCAAGGATTCGCGCGGTTGATGTGCTGAATCCCTGGGGAGACTGGCCCGATTGGCTGAAGAGCTCGCCAGTGGTTCCTGACGATCAGCGTGGGGAATTCATGGCGCCTGAATTCCTGCAAAAGGCTACCGTGGTCGAGCCGGTTGCCTATTTGCCCTCATTAAAAGACCGCGCGCTTCGCGTTCAACAGATCCTAGACTATCCGAATACACCGCCCGCGGCGAGGGATAAAATCGCCGCCACCGTTCCCGCCGGCGATCTGGTTCAATACAAGGACCGGACGGCACACGCTGAAGCCTGGAAGAAGACGGGGCTGTCGGGTTGGCTTGCCTCTGCGCTTGGGTCTAAACCTTAAAGGATGCGAATTTCAGAGTTCCGCGGATTAACAGTAGGATCTGGCCGAGAATCTGGCGAGAAGAATGGTGATTGTGGATAGTCGGCGTGAACGCCGTTCTCAAGAACTAAAGGGAAAGCTCGATGTTCAATGCGCCGAAGGTTGCTCGCAATGCTCCCTGCCCGTGCGGGAGTGGCAGGAAATACAAGAGGTGCCACGGTGCATCGCCTTCGCAGGATGGTGGCGGAGAAACGCCTCGGCCGACGCATCTGCCCGCTGAGCCGCGCTCGTCGAGGACGCTTTCGATCATCGTCTGCCTGTTGTTGACGCTGCTCACTCTGGCGATCTACGCGCAAACTGCGACCCATGGTTACATTGCTTTTGACGACGACCAGTACGTTTACCAGAACCCGTGGGTGTATGCGGGGCTTACGTTCCCGAACGTTGCATGGGCCTTCACCACGTTCTTCTTCGCCAACTGGCACCCGCTCACCTGGATTTCGTACATGCTGGACTTCAGCCTGTTCGGCGGAAATCCCGGCGGGCAGCACCTGGTGAACGTGGCCCTCCATCTCGCATCTGTCCTGCTGCTCTTTTTCGCGCTGTCTCGCATGACGCGCCAGCCGTGGCGCTGCGCCCTGGTGGCTGCAATCTTCGCCGTGCATCCGCTGCATGTCGAAACCGTCGCGTGGATTTCCGAGCGCAAGGACGTCCTATCCACGTTTTTCGAGATGCTCGCGCTCCTGCTCTACCTCCGCTACACTGCAAAGCCCGGCGTCAGGAGTTATCTTTCGGTCGCCGTGGCGTTCGGACTGAGCCTCCTCGCGAAGCCCATGGTCGTGACCTTTCCGTTGGTCCTCCTACTGCTGGATTACTGGCCGCTTCGCCGGATCGAATGGCCGCTCAAAGCTGTCACCATCCGCCGCCTCTTCGTGGAAAAAATGCCACTCTTCGCTATGGCCG
>Ga0326727_10008442_pt1 | contig 26130 bp, 24 predicted proteins | sample MB2enrmetagenome_FD_207643 | JGI IMG/M metagenome (GOLD analysis project Ga0326727, IMG submission 207643) | Lab enriched peat soil microbial communities from McLean, Ithaca, NY, United States - MB29MY | ecosystem: Environmental > Terrestrial > Soil > Wetlands > Peat | place: USA: New York...
ACGTTCGGCGACAATACTACTGTCGCGCCCATCGATCGATCCACCGAGGACCGCGGCCTGTTCGCGCTGTGGGAGAGGCTAGCCAAAAAGCACGAGAAATTCGGCCATCCGGAGAAGTTCATCAGTGACATCGAAAAGACGAAGTGGATGTCCTTCTTCCCGACCATCAAGGGATATCCCCAGTTCGTCAAGAGACTTGAAGAATTGACAGGAAGCAAGGCGGGGACAGGCGGCGCGATTTCGATCAAGGACTCAGGGTGGGAGATCGGACTCATCCTGCACCATAAGCCGTTCTTTCTCGACCAGGCGGAGGATGAAGACGTATTTTGGGGCAATGGGCTGTTCGGTGAGCGCGTGGGCGATTACATCAAAAAGCCGATGCCCGAGTGCACGGGCGAAGAGATCATGAGCGAAGTGCTCTATCATCTCGGCCTGCTCGATATGAAGGATGAGCTTCTTGCGCATACCTCCGTTTCCACCTGCATGATGCCATACATCAACAGCCAGTTCATGCCGCGCAAGGTCACGGACCGCCCGCGCGGGGTGCCGGAAGGGTGTACTAATCTTGGATTCATCGGCCAATATGTAGAGGTCAAGGACGACGCGGTGTTCACCGTCGAGACTTCGGTGCGCACGGCGATGGAGGCGGTTTATGCGCTCACCAAGCTCGACCGGGACGTGCCCGAAGTATATCCTTCCCGGTTCGATATCCGGTGCGCAGTCGGCCATATGAAGCGCTTCACGGGAGTGAAGGGGAAACTCACAGAGGCCGACCTTCCGAAGATCAATCCGCTGATGCTTTTTGGATTGAAGAGGAAGATCGTGGAACTCCTCAACAGCGTGCCGCTGTTTCCGCATCTGTACACCGGCCGCGACCAGAGCGTTGCCGAGAAAGAGTCGGTATTGCATCCGCAATATCCGGTCGATAGATAAGAGATCACAACGCCCTGCGACCCACTCCGTCGCAATGCCTTCTCCGCGTGCAAGCGAAGCGCGGGCGTCGTCAAGTTCGTAGCGCGGACCGCCGCCTTTGCGGTCCGCGGCTTTTCTCGCCGTGGTGTTACAAACTATTGTAGTGCAGCGCCGTGTCAAAGTTGCGGCGTCCTTTTCTTTCGGAGGCCGATGGGGACAGGTACCTCGTTGTCCAGTTTTTCCGGCAGAAAGCGATGGTCATCGTTGCGGGTCATTCTTAGCGCCCTTCAATCCCAAAATAAGACTTGACGAAATATGGTAAAGTTACCATATTTATGAGGTGATTTTGAAGAAATCGGCGCCCCCGGAGAGCAGCGCCAGTGACGCGGCCAATTCGCCGACTCAGCCTCGATTCTCGGGCAGGGTCATCATCTGGATGGGCAGCAGCAAAGAGGACATATCGGCTCTGCCAATGATCCAGGTGCGATTGCAGTCGGCACGTGCACTGGACAGGGAGGACTGAAAAATGGTCGAGATATCCCACAAGAGCAGCGGGAACGTGTTTGAAGATATCGGCTTTACGCCCGCCGAGGCAGCGGAACTGACTGCGAAGAGCATGCTCATCACCGCTATTGCAGAGACTATCGAGAAGCGCAAGCTCACCCAGAAGGAGGCCGCGCAACGTTGCGGCACCGACCAGCCTACGCTTTCCAAAGTCCTTCGTGGCCGCATGGAAAGCGTGACCATTGATCGGCTCACTGCCTGGCTTACGGCGCTTGGTCGCACTGTCGAAATCCATGTTCGCCCTTACGACGCCAAAGCAAAAACCGGGTACCTCGTCGCCGCGCCTTAGCGGAAGCGCGGGCGGAGAAATAGCCTTGCCGCTGACCGCCGTTTTCGACACCAACATCCTGTTTTCCGCGACGGGCTGGCGGGGAAGTCCCTTTCAACGCGTCGAGCTGTGTTTTGTTGTTTTTTGCCGTTGCTCAAGAGCCGGTTTTCCCGTATCTTAAAGAGCATGGACGTGCACCTCAACAATCCCGATTTACAGGCGAAGCTCGACCGCTGGGTTACGGAAACCGGACGCGGTCCGGACGAGCTGGTTGAGGACGCTATGGCCGGTTACTTCGACGAGCTGGCCCGGACACGCGAAATGCTGAACAGCCGCTATGACGACCTGAAAAGCGGCGGGGTGAAACCTATTTCCCGTGACGAGATCGTTGCTTATTTCCGCGAAAAGAGCGCCGCCCGCCGTACACCGCCCGGGTAATGGTTACTTACAATTTCCACCCGGAAGTCCGGGCCGACCTCGACGAGATTTGGCAGTTCATTGCGGCGGATAATCCCGACGCTGCCGAGCAGCTGATTGCGGAAATAGTTGATGCCATAGATGCCCTTGTTCCCTTCCCCGGCGTCGGCCGCCAACGCCCGGACCTCGCTTCCCGCCCTTTGCGCTTCATCGCGGTGCGCGAATACCTGATTGCCTACGCGCCGGAGGAAAAGCCCCTGTGGGTTGTCGCCGTCATGCACGAACGGCGCAGCCCCCGCGTGATGGCTGCAATCCTTCGAGGAAGAGAGTAGCAGGTAGCGAGGAGATGCGCGCCCTTCAGCGCTTCTCCGCGGCTCTTCAAACGCTTCGCGGCGAAAACGATCAGCCGATGGGGAGTCAGGGTTTCACCCGCACATCGTTGGCCCAATTGACCGTCTGCCTCACGTCGATATGCTTCGAGCACTCTTGCAGGGTGTGGTCGTTCGTCACCAGCACGGCTCCCACGGCGGCAGCATGGGCGGCAATCAGTAGGGCCATGTTCGCCAGCCGCTTGCCGATTCGTTCCAGCGTGGCACGGGCCTTCGCGTAGGCCCGCGCCGCGGCGGAGTCCCAAGCCAGGATGTCAATCTTGGACAGGAACAGCTCAACGGCAGCCTCCGTTGCCGCCGAGAGCTTCCCTCGGGCGAGGCCGAAGCGCATCTCCGCCTCGGTCATCACCGAGATGCAGACGTCGTGATCCACGCTCACCCGTTCGAGCTTGCGGCGGGCGTGCCGGGACTGGCCCTTGACGATGTAGCTCACGGTGTTCGTGTCGAGCAGGTAAATCATACCGTCTCTCGCTCCTGGGGCAGGCTCCGGTCGCGGTCGGCGAGAAGGTCCTCGGGCACGCCGGCACGGTCGAGCGCGGCGAACACTTCGCTCCAGTTCGCAGGCTTGCGGGACAGAATCACGTCTCCGGTGCGCGGGTTACGGTCGATGAAAACTTCCTTGGTGTCGAAGCGAAATGCGGCCGGCAGGCGCACCGCCTGGCTGCGGCCATTGGCAAAAACTTTAGCTTTTTGTCGCACGATCAGTCCCTCCTCTCCGAGGATATATACCATGATATATAGCAAGGCTCCGAACGTCAAGTAGTATAATGGTAGTATGAAGACGAAAATGAAAACTTCACTCACCCTATCCCGCGAAGTCGTTAGGGGCATCGACCGCGTTGACGATGTGCTGCGCGGGTATCTCTCCCACCGCGAACGCGCCGCCGCCAACGCCCGCGACGCGGAGAAAATCAACCGCGCTGGATTGGCTGCGACGGCCTGGTCAGCATCCCCAAGAGCCGGCTTACCGACTTCGTCGGTAGCCTCTCGCACGCATTAAGAATCGCTCTGGACATATAAGGGCGGCATAAAAACGGGAGAATGCCATCCCGCTGAAAGAGAGAAAGGGTACCTGAACGCTCAGTCCTCAGCTCACCGCTTTCTTCACGAGCGCGCCGATCTTCGCCTCTTCGGCGGCAGTCAATTCCTTGAGCGCGAAGGCGGTCGGCCACATGGCGCCTTCGTCGAGGTTCGCCTCGTGCATGAAGCCCAACGTCGCGTACCTCGTCTTGAATCTCTGCGCGCTTTGGAAGAAGCAGCCGATCTTGCCGTCCTTGGCATACGCGGGCATCCCGTACCAGAGTCTCGGCGAGAGGGCCGGCGCGTTAGCTTTGATGATGGCATGGAGCCGCTCGCCTATGGCGCGATCCGATCCCGGCATCGCGGCGATCTTGGCGAGCACGGCGCTTTCCCCGTCCGCCTTCTTCGCGCGCGGGCCGGGCTTTTGTTGCCTGAGAGTTGTTTCTTTCTTTGTTTCTTTCATCAGTGGTCTACCCCCATTTCTTGAAGACAATTCGAGACGAGTCCTTAGACGATATTGATATAGCCTCCGCAGTCTTCGAAAAGCGAGGTCAGCGTCCTTTGAACGCGCAGAGACTTGAAGTTCGTCGCCGCCTCCTCGCACTCCTACGACCTAAACAGCCGGCGGTGCGCAGTCAGGCGCTCGCCGGCGCGGCTTGCAGGCGGCGCCAGAAGAAGTACGAGAGCCCCCAGAGCACGCCGGTGGCCGCCGCCCAGCCCCACGCCTCCGGGCCGTCGCCCACCGAGAGGTGGGCGATGAGCGCCGAGGCGAGGGTGATGGCGAAGCCGGCGTAAGCCCACTCCTTGAGCCGCGCCGGCGCCAGCGCAAGCAGCAGCACCACTCCGAGGAGCTTGGCCCACGAGAGCTCCACCCGGAAGTAGGCGGGGAAGCCGAGGTGGATGAACGCCGCGGCCACCTGCGGCAGGCGCAGTTGCGCGTAGGCGGTGAAGCCCATGTGCAGGCAGAAGAGCGCGGTGGCGATCCAGAAGCCGATGACCATTCCTTTGGAGCGGGGCATGTGGAGGTCCGTGGGCTTCCGCAGGGTCGATTCCATGGGGTTCCTCCTTCTACGCTTCAACGCTTCGAGGCGTTGGGCGGCCAACCGGGGGTCTCAACGCCGAACTGCTTTGCGTACTCGGCGTTCAATCGCTGCCAGCCGCCGAACTTCAGGGCCTCGGCGCCGACGATGCGTCCAATCGGCTCACCCGCGAGGAGCCGCTCAAGGACGTCGAAGCAGATGTGCCAGCCCGCGGCGCCCCACGAGATGAAGCGGCGATCGATGTTGTGCCACAACGTCAGGCGCGTGCCGCCACCAAAGGCTTCGAGTTCCCACCGGACATCGGCGCCACCCCAGTTGTACTCAAGCACCTTGGGAGCGTCGGCTCGCGTCACTGTTGCTTCGGTAACCTGTGGCGTGGGCGCTCCCACCGTGGTGAGCTTCACCGTGCTTCCAACAGTACCCAGGCTCCCATCGGCTTCAAAGGGCGCCCACTCGCGCAGATGCGCCGGGTCGGTTAGCGCCTGCCAGACTTTTTCCGGCGAGTGGCGCAGTTCTCTGACGAGAATGAGCGTCCACTTTTCTCCGTCCTTCCGCACCTCCGCCCCGCTGGCGGGACCCGGTGTGTACTGCTCGCGATCGGTCACCTATTTTCTCCTTGTCTGCTTTTTCGTTAGTTAGGTAGCCACGGCATGCTTTTTATGCCGTGGATTGGTAGGGCCGTTCTCTGAAACGGCCCACGACACAAACCGTGTGTTGTGGCTGCCCGCTCGCTCGGGCCGGGCGCGGCTGTTCTGGTCCCGCGCTCTCGGCCGGATCATCGTCCGGGCCCAACATAATAGCCCCGCCCAACGTGGCCGGTTCTCGCCTCTAGGCAAGTCCGCGCAGCATCACCCTTACGCGGGCAGGTCCCTACTCCACCCGAAGAATTCCGGCAGGGAACAGACAGCCACCTTCAGACAATGGAGTAGCCCGATGCCGTGGGCGCGCCGCCCAATGGAGTTCGCATAGAATACAAGAAGCAGAATGGCGATCCAGATCTCTCCAAAGTCCTCCACACGCCTCCCAATACGGTTGAGGATCCCGGCGAAAGTCTGTCCCGTTATGCCGAGGCAAGCGGCGGCCTTCCATAAACCGAGACACAGCACAGACAGCGCGATCGGCCATAAGATCCAAACCTCGGCCCGCTTCTCCCACTTCAGGCGACGGTGGGTTTTGCTAATTTCATCCACGTCGGCCTTCAGAATGTTTTCGACCAATTCTTTCGACCTAGAGAGCGCGAGCCACATTGTCGACGCCACATATATCCCGTTGTCCTGGCACTTGACCAGGAGGACCGCCGGGTCTGACTTAAGCCAGCAGCGCCTGTAGGGATGACCCTTTGGCAGCTTAGCTCTCAGCAGGGGGATCCAGCCCTTCCTCCACCACTTGAACCACCCGTACCACAGTATCTGTTCGCGGTGGTCGTAGGAGAAGGCGCCGTCCAGCGGACCCTGGATGAAATTGAAGATACGGTCGGAGTCCTCGTAATGTGTGGCCATTGTGCGAGGCAAATTCCTAACAATCGGGTGTTGGCGGTACCGCTGCCAGACCTCAACCTCCGGGCCGACCCACAATTTGGTGTCATCGTCGAGGTCACGTTTCGCGACCTGTACCTCTCCCTTTCCGAAGACCGCGTCATAGGCGCCCTGGTGGAGGATTCCCGCCGCGTCTTGGTATTCACAGATAAGTCTTCCCTTTCTGTGAAGGAGCCTGGCCTTCCGATTCTCAGCCTCGTTTTGGAAGTAATTCAGGGTGGTGTCCGAACCGGTGTTACTGTCCCCGTTCGCGGCCGACCAATTAAGGATGACAGCTTTGTATTCGTAAATGCGGGTCGGCTCAGTGGAGTCCGCGATACTCTTTTCAGTAAACGACCACCCGCTCAGTACATGCCTCCACCCGGTGCCCCGGGCGGGCATTCCCTGAAAAGCTCCGGACTCTACTTTTTGATCGACCAGCACCAGAATCTCGGGTTTCGCTACAGATTGTCCTCCGCTGTCTACCATCGATGACCTCGCAATTCGGGCGGAGCCGTCAGTAACAGCGCTAGGGACGGCATGGTTTTTATGCCGCATGGGATTGTAGGGCTGAAAAGGCCCGCGACACAAACCTCGCGTTCTGGCTACCAGCTGAACGACCGCCCTTAATAGCGCTTCAGTTTTGGGTGAGCTGAATGAGGTTGCCGCAAGTGTCGTTCAGCATCGCAATGGTCGAGTAGGTCACGTCGGTAGGCGGCATCGTGAACTCGGCGCCGCGGGCCTTCATCCGCTCGTAGTCGCCCTTGACGTCGTCGGTGAAGAACATGGCCGCGGGCTGGCCTTGCTGGAACATGGCCTGCTGGTAGGCTTTGGCCGCCGGGTTGTTGTTGAGTGCCAACTGCAGCTCAGTGCCGTCCGGCTCCTCGGGCGAGGCCACGGTCAGCCAGCGAAATGGGCCCTTACTGAAGTCGGCCTTCTTGGCAAAGCCCAGTACCTCCGTATAGAAGCGCAGGGCCTTGTCCTGGTCGTCCACGTAGACGCTGGTCAATTTGATTTTCATTTCGCTTCTCCTTTGTCACATCCGCGGTTTGGGCCGCGTCGTCTTCCGCTGGTCTTCCTTTTCGTTGGTGTTGACTGATCCATGCGGTCGAGGTGGCGTTCGAGAGCATCTACGTGAGCGGACCAGAACCGGCGGAACGGAGCCAGCCAGGCATCCACCTCCTGAAGCGGTTCTGGCTTCAGCCGGTAGAGACGGCGCTGTGCGTCCACCGTGGATTCCACGAAACCGGCCTCGCGCAGCACTCGCAGGTGCTTTGACACGGTCGGCTGCGGCATGCGAAGCTGACGCTCGATCTCTCCAACCGACTGTTGTGACGAGACCAGGAGGCTCAATATCGCGCGGCGGTTCGGCTCCGCAATGATTTCAAACACAGATCCCACTCTCTTGATATACTCCACAGAGCATATACGTGTCAAGGTATATTCGGGCAAGGGGGCCCAGGCTTTTAGCTTAAAGACTTCCACGTGTGACGTAGACTTGCATTTGGTCATAGCTGCGCCATATGACCGCCGGCCTTTTGTTTCCAGGTACATCAGCGCTCATAGAGCGCCGCTCCAGCTCGCGCATCCGGTTTTTTCACACCTTCCGAGGGCCCCGCCACTACATTTTGTCGCTCTAATTATTTTCTTGACACTCGGACCGATTTGCAGTAGCCTATCATGGTTGTCGCCAAGAACGCCCCGGCAGGGGGAGGCGGCGGAGGGAATTGGACATGGAGCCGGCCTCCGGAAAAAGGAGCGTGGAAATTGGGAAAAGATACTAAAATCGAGGGAACGAACTCACCGATCTATTGCAAACAAATGACTTAACATTTTTAGAACGCTCAAAACGAACTGCTTTTTGATGCAAATGAATGCAAATCAAACCCCAAAATGGGCCAAAAACACACTTCTAATGCGGATTTCGAACCCCTATTTCCGAGCCGCAACGCCCCCTCGCCCGCCTTGGGGGGCTACAGAGGATAAGTGTTGGATCGCCAAGGAGCATATTAACTTATGAACATTCTGGTAACAGGTGCGGCTGGGTATGTGGGCAGCGTCTGCGCGGCGGAGCTGGTGAAGCAGGGAAACCACGTGGTGGCCTACGACATTTTGACGGAGGGACACCGCCAGGCGGTGATTGAGCCCGTTCAGCTTGTTAAGGGCGACATCGCGGACACGGAAAAACTTCGGCGAGTCTGCAAGAAGCACCACGTTGAAGCCGTTATGCATTTCGCAGCCAGTGCTTTGGTCGAGGAATCAGTTCGTAATCCTCATTTGTTTTACCGCAACAACGTCTGCGGCACGATTTCGCTCTTGGAGGTCCTGGCCGAGTTGAAGATTCAACGCCTGATCTTTTCCTCCAGTGCCGCGGTTTACGGCGAGCCGAAGAGTGTACCCATCCGGGAGGATCATCCGACGGATCCCGTGAACCCCTACGGCGAGACCAAACTCGTGATCGAACGGGCGCTGGCTTGGTACCACCGCGCTTACGGAATCCAGAGCGTGGCACTGAGGTATTTCAATGCCGCAGGCGCCACTGAGGAGTTGGGCGAGGACCACAGGCCGGAGACCCACCTCCTGCCCCGTTTGTTTGTGGCCGCCTTCCGGCCCGCGGCGCGATTCGAGATTTACGGAGACGATTATCCAACCCCGGACGGCACCTGCGTTCGCGATTTCGTGCATGTTCTGGACATTGCCCAGGCGCACATCCTGGCCCTGCACTCCCTTTCAAAATTGGGGTCGAGGATATATAATGTTGGACACGGCAAAGGATATTCGATTCGGGCGGTGTTGAAAGCCGTCGAAGAAATCACCGGACGTAAGCTTGATGTCCACGTGGCCGGACGACGCCCGGGTGACCCGGCGGTTCTGGTGGCGACTGCACAGAAGTTGCGCCGCGAATTGAAATGGGCGCCACGGCATTCGGACCTCAAGAACATAATCCGGTCTGCCTGGGCGTGGATGCAAAAATATCCCAAAGGGTACCGCCACTAGATCTTGGGTATTGACGGGATGGTAGCATTCGAAACCGCAGTCGTTCCCGCGCCAGCGGGAATCCACTCGGCAAGTTCTCGGAGATGGGTCAGCAACAGACTCGATTCCCGCTGGCGCGGGAATGACAGAACCTCATAGGTCAACGCGTTGATCCGACGACGTCTTAATCAGATTGAATTTGCGCTTAGGCTGTCGGTATTGATGCTGCCGCTTCCAGCCTTTGGGATCGCAGCTTATGTTCGCTTTGCGTCCGGCCTCATTCCCGTCACTGGTGCGGGAATGGATGTGGACCCGGCCGCCTATTTCGGCCTCCTCCTCTTGACGGTTTTGGCCTGGGCTGTGGTTGTCGAGCATTTTGACCTCTCCCGTGCGGACCACTTGTTCCCAGTCCGTGACGCAACCCGCCGCGCCTTTGTGGCCAGTGCGGCTGCTTACACGGTGGCAACCGCCGCTTCGTTTTTCTATCGCAATGTCAGCTTCTCCCGCCTCTTCGTAGTGTTCAGCGGAGTGGCGCTCTTCTTCCTTGTCATCGCCACCCAGGCGGCATTTCGAGCCTACCTTGACAGCTTGAGGAGAAAGGGGGAAAACTGCTCCCGCCTGCTGGTCATCGGCGCCGACACATATGCCGAGCAGGCGGTCCAGTCGCTCCTCCAATCCATGGTGATCCCCTGCAGCGTGGCGGGATTCGTTCGCTTACCGGAGCAGACGCCGAGTCCGGCTTGCAGCCCGGTGCTCGAACTCGAGGACCTGGATAGCGCGGCGCTCGACCCGCGCCCCGATGATGTTCTGATCGCTGTTCCTCTTCCGCGCCTGGTGGAAACTTCCGCAGTGGTTCGCAAGCTGGAGCATTTGAGCGTTCCGGTGAGGGCGATCCTGGATCTGGGGCCGGGAATCTCATTCCGAAACACCTTATTCCACTCCGGCGATACGACCCTGTTGGACTTGGAGGCCACTCCCTCCGAAGCAATCACCTACACCATTCTGAAACGCTCTTTTGACCTTCTCTTCGCAACCGTGGTTGCCATCATCACGGCCCCGTTGATGTTGCTGATTGCACTGGCCATTCGCCTGACCTCTCCGGGTCCCATTCTCTTCGCCCAGGACCGCGTCGGCTTGAATGGACGGTTGTTTCGTGTATATAAATTCCGTACTATGAGTTCTGGCAATAGTGAAGAAAGCGATACTCGATGGACAACCAGCAACGACCCACGGCGGACCAAGCTGGGGACGTTTCTCCGCGCCACCAACCTGGATGAACTCCCTCAGTTCTTCAACGTGCTGAAGGGCGATATGAGCGTGGTCGGCCCGCGCCCGGAGCGGCCCTACTTCGTCAAGAAGTTTCGGGATGACGTTGCCCAGTACAGCACCCGCCATTATTTGAAGGTGGGGATTACAGGCTGGGCGCAAGTCAACGGCTGGCGTGGCGATACCTCCATTGCCAAACGCGTGGAGCACGACCTTTATTACTTGCGAAACTGGTCGCTGTGGTTCGATATCAAAATTATTTGGCTGACCCTTTGGCGAGGCTTTTTCAGCAAGAACGCCTACTAAGGAGGCGATCGAGAATAGGTGAAGAAAACTGTCGAATGGCTTCTTCTGCTGATCATCACAGGTTGCGTTTTGGCGTTCGGGGGGGTTCAGCCTCCCGCTTATAGCGCCGTCGAGGCCGCGATTCTCATCCTGACCGTGGCGGTTTTGGTCAAACAGACGGCCGAAGGGAAGATAGACCTTCCGCTTCCGCTTTGGCTTCTGCCCTTCGTCGGCCTTGTCCTTTTCGAGATTGTTCCCCTCCCGCCGCGGCTCGAGTCCTGGCTTTCTCCGAACCGTTCGTTCCCTAACCTTCAGACCGCGCTCGCCCCTGGGGCCTCACACTGGGCGACTCTGAGCCTATATCCTCACGCCACGCTGCTCGGATTTTTCAAGCTGCTCGCTTATTTGGCGGCTTTCGTTTTGGCCGCCTATTCCTTCGAGCCCCGCGAGGGCAGGAGCGTCCTGGCGCCCGGATTGATTGTGTTAGGTTCGCTCGAGGCAGGCTACGGGATCATTCAGTATTTGACAGGCTATCAGAAGATTTTTGGCTTTACGAAGCAATTCTACACCGAGGATGCCACCGGCACCTTCATTAACCACAATCATTTTGCAGGCTTCCTCGAGCTTGTAATCCCGTTTGCGGCGATGATGGTGTTTTACAATCTCCAATCGAGGTCGGCCCCGAGCTTCCGTCGCGGGCGCGCGGGCGGGAACTCGCTTGATCCCCGAATTTTCTTTTATGCGTTCATCGTGATCCTGCTCTTCCTGGCGGTGATTTTTTCCCGTTCGCGCATGGGCATTTTTTCAGTCTTGGTGAGTCTCATTCTCATGGGTTTATTGGGCCTGCTGGGAGAAGGACGCCGAGCCTGGATAGTTATCACCTTAATTGTTATCGCCTGTTCGATGACTTACGCTATCTGGATTGGACTTGACCCCGTGATCAAACGGTTTGAGGCCGTCACGTCCTCGAGTTTTGAAAACCCTTATGCACGCACGAATATCTGGAAACAGGCGAGCGGCATCCTCAAGGATTACCCCGTCGTGGGTACAGGGTTGGGAACATTTCCGATCGCTTTTCGCCGCTACCAGACTTCCTTACTCGATCTCCTGGTCGACCACGCGCATAATGACTATCTCGAAGTGGCCGCGGAAACGGGGATTGTGGGCGCAGTTTTGCTATTTATTCCCATTCTCGCCCTCCTGCTTAAGATGATCGTCGCTTACGCGGGAGCGAGAAACCCTTACCGTCGCTCAGTTCTGCTGGCGTGTATCGGAAGCACGGCGGCCTTACTCACCCACTCCGTCATGGACTTCAATTTGCAAGTCCCTGCTAACGCCCTGCTGTTTGCGATCGTGCTGGGCCTTGGGTCCAAAGCCACCCATTCCACAGCCGTATCCGGGAGTGCGACAACATGAAAGGTGTCATCCTGGCAGGCGGGGTCGGCTCTCGGTTGTTTCCTCTCACGCGCGTCACCAACAAACACCTTTTGCCGGTGTACGACCGTCCCATGATTTTTTTCCCTATCCAAACGCTGGTCAGCGCGGGGATCAGGGACATTCTCGTGGTGACGGGAGGGCAGGATGCAGGTGATTTTCTGCGCCTTTTGGGCAACGGAAAAGACTTTGGCCTTCAGCATATCAACTACACCTACCAGCAGGGGGAAGGGGGCATTGCGGACGCCCTGCGCTTGGCGGAGTATTTTGCGGGCGGCGAAAAAATCTGCGTAATTCTTGGCGACAACCTCATCGAGACGAATATTATCGCGGCTTGCGCGCAGTTCCAGCGGCAAGAAAGAGGCGCGCACATCCTTCTGAAAGAGGTTGCCGACCCGCAGCGCTTTGGGGTGCCGGTTTTTGAAGGCGGCCGGATCGTTCGCATTGAGGAAAAACCCCGGGAGCCAAAGTCCTCCTACGCCGTGATCGGGATATACATGTACGATGCCACCGTCTTCGATCGCATCCGAAAGCTGCAGCCCTCCGCCAGGGGAGAATTCGAAATCACCGACGTCAACAACCAGTACCTGGCCGACGGAACTCTCACCCACAGTATGCTGGAAGGCTGGTGGACGGATGCGGGGACATTCGATTCTCTGTTGCGAGCTACCAACTTGGTCGCCCAAGGCGGAGCGAATAAAATCTTCGAGGGTAGCGCCCCTGCATGAATTGCTTCATCCCTTCTGACGCCCAGGGGCCGCTGTCTTCCACCTTTGACAGGGCTGGAATCCCGGCTGACTTTATCCGGCAACTAACGCTACGCAACGCGGGAGTGTGAGATTTGAAGATCCTCGTGACAGGCGGCGCCGGCTTCATCGGATCCAATTTCATTCGTTACTTCCTGCGCGCCTATCCTGAAAACGCAGTCGTGAATTTTGATAAGCTGACCTATGCGGGAAATCTGGACAACCTTTCGGACCTGCAATCATACCCCGGCTACCAATTCACCCTGGGAGATATTTGTGATGCTGAGACCGTAAAGGACGTCCTGACTCAGCCTCTCGACGCGGTTGTGCATTTTGCCGCGGAAAGTCATGTCGATCGGAGCATCGCCGACTCGCGCGGGTTTATTCGCACCAACGTTCAGGGCACTTGCACGCTTCTCGATGCCTCGAGGCGCGCCAGAATCTCCCGCTTCCTGCATGTCTCCACCGATGAAGTATATGGAACTCTTGCTCCGGGAGAATCTTCCGATGAAGCGGCTCCACTCCGGCCCAATAGCCCCTACGCGGCAAGTAAGGCGGCTTCGGATCTGCTGGTCAGAAGCTTCTGGCAGACCTACCGTTTTCCCGCCCTCCTTACGCGCTCCTCGAATAATTACGGACCTTACCAATTCCCGGAGAAGTTCCTCCCCTTAATGATCACCAATGCTCTTGAGGGCAAGCCGCTTCCGATATACGGCGACGGCCTGAATGAGCGCGACTGGATTTTTGTGGAAGACCACTGCCGCGCGCTCGATCGAGTCCTGCAGGCGGGACGTCCCGGGGAAACCTATAATATCGGTTATGGGCAGGCGCTGACAAACCTGCGTGTTGTGCGCAGGCTGTTGCAAATCCTGCATAAGTCTGAGGACCAGATCAAGTTCGTGGAAGACCGTCCCGGACACGACCGCCGCTACGCGCTTGACAGCAGCAAAATTCGCAGGGAATTGGATTGGAAACCCACCGTGACGTTCGAGGAAGGGCTGGTGCGGACTGTCGAGTGGTACCGCAGCCATACCGAATGGGTGCAAAAAACCAAGAGCGGGGAGTATCGGGATTACTACCAGAAATTTTACGAGAATCGGGGAAAATCTCTCGCTCAACTCTAGCGCTGCGTGGGGTTATGCGAATCTTGATTACCGGAAGCAACGGGATGTTGGGTCAGGACCTTTCGGCCCACCTCCGGGCACGCCATGAGGTGTTCGGTGCGGATCTGCCGGAGGTCGACATCACCGACGTCGGCCGTGTGCAACGAGCTTTCAAAGGCGCCAAGCTCGACGCGGTGATCCACACCGCTGCCTTTACCGCCGTGGACGACTGCGAACATCTTCCTGACCTCGCCTTCCAGGTGAACGCGGAAGGCACTCGCAATTTGGCTCTGGCATGCCGCGACGCTTCCCTCCCCATGCTCTATCTCAGCACCGATTACGTGTTCGACGGCCGGAAGCCAACGCCCTACACCGAAGACGATATCCCCAACCCGCTTAACGTGTACGGCCGGAGCAAGCTCGAAGGCGAAAGACACGTCTCGGAAATGCTCACGGCTGCCTGGATTGTCAGAACATCGTGGCTCTTCGGCCCTTGGGGCAGGAATTTCGTTCGCACCATTTTGCAGCGTGCGCGGGAGGGAAACTCACTGCGCGTGGTGGACGACCAGTTTGGAGCGCCGACCTACACCTTGGATTTGGCCGAGAAGCTGGAAGAGATCGTAACGAGTGGAAATCCCGGCGTCTATCACGTGACGAACCGAGGTTATTGCTCCTGGTACGAGTTTGCCCGGGAGATCCTCCGGCAGGCGGGCTTGAACCACGTTCCGCTCTCAGCTATTCCCACCTCGGATTCTGACCGTCCGGCACTGCGGCCGCGCAATTCACGACTTGCCCACACGCGGCTCGAAAGCGAAGGACTTGGTTTCCTCCCGCCCTGGCAGGATGCGCTGGCCCGTTATCTTATTCGCGAAGCCGAGGCGCCGAGTGGTGGCCTCTAGCGCGTGGTTGTACCCAGCTTGCTTGCCGCAGCAGAGTTTTTGCTCAGCAAATCGGGGTGCTATAATTCCGTGACGATGCTGGAAAACACCGTGAGGGGAGTCAGGCATGATTCGTGAGTACCTTGTAGACTATCGTGCGTCCTTAAGCAAGGCCCTCGAGGGCGTATCTCCGGAGCGATTCGAAACGTTCGTGCAGCTCCTCGAGGACGCCTATCAGGACGGGCGCCAGGTTTTTTTCATGGGCAACGGAGGCAGCGGGTCTACCGCTTCCCATTTCGCCTGCGATCTCAATAAAGGGGTTTCCTACGGTCGCCAGAAGCGTTTTCGCGTGATGTCTCTGAACGATAACCTCGCCACATTGACAGCCTATGCCAACGATGTCTCCTATGAGGACGTCTTCGTCGAGCAGTTGAGGAACTTCCTTCGTCCCGGCGACTTGGTTGTGGGCATTTCCGGAAGTGGCAACTCTCCCAACGTTCTCAAGGCCATCGCTTACGCGAATAGCATTGGTGCTCACACGGTTGGCCTGTGCGGCTTCGATGGCGGAAAATTGGCCGGCGCGGTACGCACCCCTATCCTCGCTCCCGTGCACGACATGCAAAAGGCCGAAGACGTCCACATGATCCTTTTGCACGTCGCCATGCAAGTCCTGTGCGCCCGCCTTCAAAACTCGTAGCGGGACGCCTTGCCGTCGTTTGACCACAAACCGTGCAAGAAAGCCGGCATGTATCTGAAAAAAAGGTTGTTAACTCGATAATGAGCGTTCCCATAGTCGCCGCAGCGCTGGTGGCTACCCGTTCACCCTCGGGTCAACTCACTGAGACGAGGGTACTTCCGCCGCTAGGGTGTTTTGGATTCCAGAATGCTACGGTTATTGCGTGGTCATCACTAACTGGGCGGAAAGCCCCCGTTTCCCTCGCCTAAACAAGACCCGAGCTAGTACCATGCCTACCCACGCCAGCGCCACATCTCGCCGTACGTTCCTCAAGAGAAGCGCCACGCTCGGGGCGGGCCTGCTGGCAGGTGGGGCCGAGACCTGGCTTGGCGCCCGGAAAGCGTTTGGTGCCCCTCCTTCCCAATCGCGCCTGGTCATTTCCCGCGACTCCAATCTCCGGTCCACCCCGGCCAGTTTAGACTCCGCCCGGCTCCTCAATTGCCTGGATCGCGCTATGCAAGCTTTATACGACTGCGATTCTCCTCTCGAGGCCTGGGGCAAGGTCGTGCGTCCCGGCGAAGTGGTCGGGCTCAAGGTAAACTGCCTGGCGGGCAGGGGAAACTGCACGCGCCCGGAGTTGGTGAACGCCATATGCGAGCGCCTCCAGCAAGCCGGCATCAAGGAAATCGTCATTTGGGACCGGCTGAATGCGGACCTGGAAAGCGCGCACTTCAAGATCGTCGAGCGCGGCTCAGGAATTCGCTGCTTCGGAAACGACACGTTGGGATTCGAGGACGAACTGGCCGTTTATGGAAGTGTCGGGAGTCTGCTCGCGAGGACGCTCACCCAAGCTTGCGATGCGGTCATCAACCTGCCCGTACTCAAGGACCACGGGATCGCCGGGGTGACCATTGCGCTGAAGAGCATGTTTGGCGCCATCCATAACCCGAACAAATACCACGTGGACGTTTGCAATCCCTACGTGGCTGACGTTTTCATGCTTCCCCCTATTCGCAAAAAGGTCCGCCTTCACATCTGCGACGCCACCACAGCGCAATACGAAGGCGGGCCTTCTTTTATGCCTCACTGGACTTGGCCGTACAACGGTTTGCTGGTCGGGCGCGATCCGGTGGCGCTGGATTATACGGGCTGGCAGATCATCGAAAAGAAGCGTGCGGAAGCTGGCATGAAATCTTTAACCGAATTGAAGCGTGAGCCGGCTTACATCGCAACGGCTGCCGACCCACAACACGCCTTGGGAAGCAACGATCCAAAAGCGATTAAGGTGGTGGAAATCTGATGGCAACGAAATATGATCTGCGGCTCGTAGAGGCGCATGCAGATGTGAGCGCCCAACCCAGCGCCGAACTCCCTTCAGCCCTTCAACGCACGGCGCGAGTTCCGGAGCCCGGCGGCCTCGGCTTCGACCGGCGGGCCTTCTTGAAGGCTGCTTCCCTTCCCTGTTTCGCCGCCTGTGCCGGGGCCGTCATCGGGCGGCACGACGCCGTCCCTGTCTTCGCGGCCGCGCTTGCGAACGACGACTCGCAATACATCAAGGAGGCCCGGTTTTACGAGAAGCAGGATTACCGGAAAATCAAGTGTAAGCTCTGCCCGCGCGGCTGCGCCATCGACGACAGAGAGCGCGGCTATTGCGGCGCGCGTGAAAACCGCGGCGGCACTTATTACACCCTGGTGCATTCCCGCGTGGTGACGGCCCACGTTGATCCCATCGAGAAGAAACCGTTCTTTCATTTCCTTCCCGGCAGCGAGGCGTTTTCCATTGCCACCGCAGGTTGCAATGTGAACTGCAAGATGTGCCAAAACTGGGATATTTCCCAGGTCCGCCCCGAGCAGGTCCGGTCGAGCTACGCGCCCCCTCAGAAGGTAGCGGAGCTGGCCGTGCAATACAAGTGTCCCAGCATCGCCTACACTTACAGCGAACCTGTGATCTTTTACGAATACGTTGCCGATACCGCCGACGCGGGCCACGCACTGGGCATTAAGAGCGTGGTGGTCACGGGCGGATACATTCAACAAGAGCCTCTGGAGAAATTATGCCGCCAGGTCGACGCCATCAAGGTGGACCTGAAGGCTTATTCGGAGAAGTTCTACAAGGAAGTGGTGAATGGCGAACTGAAACCGGTGCTCGACGCCCTGGTTGCCATCCGTAAACGCGGGGTGTGGAATGAGATCGTTTATCTTGTGATTCCTACTCTGAACGACGGCGACCCGGAGTTCACAGCGCTCGCCAAGTGGATCAAATCCGATCTCGGGCCGGATGTTCCGCTTCACTTTTCGCGCTTCCACCCCGAATATCTTCTCAAGAACCTCCCTCCCACGCCGATTGAAACGCTCGAGCGCGCCAAAGCCATCGCCGACGCCGAGGGTCTCCACTATGTGTACATCGGCAACGTGCCCGGCCACCCCGCCGAGAATACCTATTGCCCTAGGTGCCGCAAGATCGTTGTGGAACGCACTGGATACACCGTGGGCACAGTGCATATCCACAACGGCCAATGCCAATACTGTCATCAGTCCATCCCCGGGGTCTGGCGGGCGTAGTTGCAGACGAGACAGATTCCGCCAACTTTCTTCTCTCCCCCTCGCGCCGGCTGGTGTAAAATCGCCGCTGCTTTATTATGAGGGTGCCATGATGGTGAAACCATTGCAACGCATCGGACGGCGTCAATTCCTTCACGGCTCCGCTCTCGGTTTGGGCGCCGCGCCATTACTAGCCGGCGCGGCATTGTCGGCAGACAGTGAAGTTTCAACCCCACCCATTCAAACTCAGAGCAGCGCCGCGCCAGGTACCAATGGCCTGATGATGCGAGCCACGTTCGGATCAATGGATACGGTGTGGATTGTGCGCGACCCTCGAGCGGGCTTGGCGGAGCAGTTGGCGTCCCGCGAGTTGGCGCGCGGCTTACGAAATCTGGGACTGGCTCGCGAACCTGTCCAGGCTCTTCTGGGCGGAGGCGAACCGCCGGCCTCCGGCCTCGTCTTCACTCTCTCCGACAAGAAGGAAGCCTTCAAACATCCTGAAGCCTACGAAATCTCGAACCATTCCGGAGCCGGCAAAGCTTCTCACGTCCGGTTGACGGGCGCCACACCTCAGGCCATCCTGTACGCTGTGTTTGACTTCCTGGAGCGTCAAGGGGCGTTCTTTGGGTTGGACGGCGAAGTTTACCCGCTCGAGCCGGCGCACTCCCTCAACCTGCCCCCCGCCGGCCAGGCTTGGCAAGCCCAGCCGCGTTTCAACGCGCGCGGGCTGGTGCCCTGGCCGGACTTTCTCAATTGCGTGACCATTTACAACCGCGAAGACTGGCGCGCTTACCTCGAGGCCATGGTTCGAATGCGGTTCAACACTCTTGGCGTGCACGTCTACTCGGGCGATAACCAGTGGGTTGAGTCGTTCCTCTCCTTTGAATACGCCGGAGCGGGCCACCTGGCCTATACGGACACGAGCGCCACGAACCGTTGGGGCTATCTCCCGGAGCGGACGTCGCGTTTCGGAATGGGGGCCGCCGACTTTTTCGCGGACGAAGTCTTTGGCTCGGAAGCCACCACTAAGGCCCGGAGTTGTTGGGAAGCCGAAGAACTCGCGCAGAAGCTTTGGGGCGAGGCTTTTCAATATGCCAAGCAGCTTGGCATCCGCACCGGTGTGGGATTCGAGCCCTACCAGGTGCCCGACGAGATTTATCGCGCGATTCCCCCGGAAGCGCACTACGCATCGAGCGATCCAAAGGTCCCGGGGCCGCGCATCGATCCGGAGTCCGTTGCCGCAAAAGACATCCTCGAGGCTCGCCTGGGGCGACTGCTCGAGGCTTATCCCACCCTGGATTACGTCTGGTTGTGGGAAGACGAAGGGATGAACTGGGCCAGTCAAAAGCAAGACGTTCCGCTCTCCGTTACCCCTTTCAAGCAAGCCTACGATTTCCTGAAGCGCCACGCCCCCGAAAAGCGCCTGGTGATTTCCGGCTGGGGCGGCGTAGTCCGGCATTTCGCTTACTTCCATAAGGCGCTGCCGGAAGACGTCATCTTTTCATCGCTCAACGACAACCTGGGCTGGGACCCCGTGAGCGAGGAGTACGGAAAACTCGAGGCGCGCGAACGCTGGCCGATTCCCTGGCTCGAAGATGATCCTGCCATGTGGCTGCCTCAGTTTCACGTTAACCGCTTCGTGCGAGATATGGATTTGGCGGAACAGTATGGCTGCCAGGGACTGCTGGGCATCCACTGGCGGCATCGCATTATGGATATCGACGCCGGTTTTCAGGCGGGCTACTCGTGGAACAAAGAACTGACCCCAGCCAAATTCCTTCAAGCCTTCGCCTCGGTCCAGGCCCGTGATCCACGCGCCGCTAAGTTAGCAAACGTTCTTGAGGACACGGACCGCGACCGTCTGGTCCTGTGCTCGTGGACGGGCCAGGTTAAAGATGGTCACAGCGAAATCCACGAATACAGCGGCGACTATGATGAAGCGTTCCAGTTCTGGAACGGTTACGACGTCCCCGATGGTGTAAAGAATTCGCAGGCCGAGGTGGCGCAGCAACTTCGCGCGCTCACGGATTCGGCCTCAAGTCCGGCGGAGCGCGAGCGCCTTGATTACCTCACCCGCTTCGTCGAGTTCCTCACGCCCTATTCCGAATCCTGGTCGCTGACGTTACGTCTGAATCAGAAACTTCAAAAGGCGAGTGAATTGAAAAAGCAGAACAAGGCCGACGAGGCGCGCAACCTGATCGCCTCGGAAGGTGTGCCGCTTTGGCTCGATATAGCGCCCCTGGTTCGACAGGTCTTTCTCGATTACCAGGAGATTGTGAGCACCAGAAACGACCTTGGACAACTGGCTTCGATGCATAACAAATACGAGCGGTTGGCCTTGTATCGGCTGCGGGCGTCGATGAAAGAGTTCCTGGGCGAACTCCCATCCGAAACTGAGCAATTGTTTGCGGAAGTGCGCCTGCCAGACGCAAAGGCAGTGCCTCGAGCTTTTGTTCCCACTCGCCCAACGGTCCTGCGCAAAAGCGAACACGCGCGAGTCTCCGCCGTGGTTGCAGGGGCAGGGCGGGTGGCCGGCGTTACCCTCTTTACCCGTGCCAAAGACTCCGATAAGTGGACCCCATCGCCCATGAGCTTAGCCGGGCGGCGAACCTTCGCCAGCGAGATCAAATGGCAAGAGGCAGGCGCATTGATGGACTACTACGTCCACGCCGAGCTAGAAATGGGCGGCCTCAAGAAGGCTTTCACCTCGCCGCCCGAAGCCCCAGCCCGCTTCTACACCGTAACCCTGCTCTGAGCGCTTCATTCTTCCCCTTGACTATTGACAGGAGAACTTGTAATCTGTTGTCGATAACTGAGAGGAGTACGAAGCATGAGCAAACCGACCGATCTTGTGCAAGGCACTTTAGACGTCCTCATCCTCAAGACCATTGCTCTCGAGCCCATGCACGGCTGGGGCATCGCGCAGCGCATCCGCCAAGTGTCCAAAGAGGTGCTCCAGGTGAACCAGGGAGCGCTCTACCCTGCCTTGCATCGCCTCGAACAAAGCGGCTGGATTAAGGCGAAGTGGGGCGAGTCCGACAACAATCGCCACGCCAAGTTCTATTCCTTAACCCCGGCCGGGCAGAAGTACTTGGAGAAGGAGCAAGCCCACTGGAAGAAGCTTTCCGCTGCCATCGGGCTGGTGTTGGAAGCATCTTAAAGTTCTCAGTCATCAGTCTTCAGTTGTCAGTTAGAATCCGCGCTGGCCATCACCACCCCGGGTGCGCGGCTGCGGGCACTGAGAACTTGGGACTGAAAACTGAAAACTGAGAACTGACGACTACAAATGCGTTGGCTCTACAAACTCCCGCTCCGATTCCGGTCGCTCCTCAAGCGCGGACGTGTCGAACAGGAGCTGAGTGAAGAACTCCGATTTCATCTGGAAAAACTCATTGAGGAGAAGGTCGCAGAAGGGATGACGCCCGACGAGGCTCGCTACGCCGCGTTGCGCGAGTTGGGCGGTGTCGAACAGATCAAAGAGGAGTGCCGCGACATGCGCCGAGTCAATTACATTGATAATCTCCTACAAGACGTTAGTTATGGCCTTCGAATGCTGGTCAAGAATTCCGGTTTTACTGCCGTCGTCGTTCTGACGCTGGCGCTCGGGATCGGGGCCAACACGGCGATCTTCAGCCTGCTCGATACGGTGTTGTTGAAGATGCTCCCGGTCCGACAGCCGGAGCGATTGTTCTTTCTGGACAATGTAGGCGCGCGCGGTCCCAACGGCGCTCCACCGTACCCCTGCTTTGAGCGCTTCCGCGAACAGAGCCATGCATTCTCAGGCCTGGCCGCCTTTAGCGGGGATAATACCAAGCTTTCGATCGATGGCCATCTCGAGCAGGCGATTCTCCAGTACGCCTCCGACTCATACTTCGAAGTTCTTGGGCTCAAACCCGCCCTTGGCCGTTTGCTTGTTCCAGGGGACGAGCGTCTTAGCCAACCGGTTGCGGTGATTAGCTACGCGTATTGGCAGCGTCGTTTCGGCGGGCGTCCCGGGGTTCTCGGCGAAGTGATTCACCTGGGAGCCCATTCCGTCACTATTGTGGGCGTGACCCCGTCAGAATTCTTTGGACTTCAGGTCGGACGGCAGGTGGAGATCACCGTTCCCATTACTTTGGTGGATGCGAGTCAGTTGCACGATCGTGGCGCCTGGTGGCTCGACGTAATCGGCCGATTGAAGGCCGGTGTTTCCCCTGAGCAGGCCCGCGCCGAGATCGACGTTGTTTATCAAAACTTCATGGCGGACGTGCAAGTCTCGCCGGAAGACCGACGCGATTACTTCAACCACATGGAACTGTTGCCGGCTTCAAAAGGACTTGATCAGTTGCGCCGCATGTTCTCGAAACCGCTGCTCGTTCTGATGGCGCTGGTGGGGTTCGTACTGCTGATTTGCTGCATCAACATTAACAACCTGCTGTTAGCACGAGCGGCCGCGCGGCAAAGAGAATTCGCGGTGCGCGTAGCCATAGGCGCCGGCCGAGCGCGGCTTATCCGTCAATTGCTCACGGAAACTCTCCTCCTCTTCTTCTTCGGTGCAGCGCTCGCGCTGGTGTTTGCAAGCTGGGCGAGCCATGGTTTAGCAGGCTTTTTCGCGGCAGGGACCTATCCAATACTGCTCGACCTTCACCTGAACGTGAGGGTTTTGGGTTTCACTGCGGGTGTTGCGCTTACCACCGGACTTCTATTGGGTCTGGCCCCCGCATTGTCGGTAGTCCGTGCGGACCCGCAGCGCGCCATCAAAGAGGGAGAGAATCAGACTACGGCTCCCCATCCCCACTTGGGCGCGGGGAAGCTCCTCGTGAGCCTTCAGGTGGCTACGTCGCTTGCCCTCCTATTCGGCGCGGGCCTCTTCATCCGAACCCTGCAAAACCTGGAGAACCTCAATCCAGGGTTTCGCACCCGCGGAGTGCTGACAATGATGGTCGAACCGGACGAAGCCGCTTATAAAGACGCACATCTAACAACTCTCTGGCAGCAGATTCTTGAGCAGACCAGAACGCTACCAGGAGTGCAATCGGCCAGCTTGTCTGTACTGACTCCGCTCAGCGGGCGCGACCGCGGCGTGGCGGTGGATGTGGCCGGCTTTCAGCCACGGTCTGACCGAGATAAAGGGATTGGTGAGAATCATGTTTCAGATGGGTACTTCGAGACAATGGGAATCCCTCTTCTGCTCGGCCGAACGTTCACTCAGAACGACAACGCTAATGCTCCCAAGGTAGCGATCCTCAACGAAACTGCTGCCCGTTTCTATTTTGGTGGCCGCAATCCTCTTGGTGTGCGCCTGGATTTCGGAAAGACGCCGAACTCCGAGGGCATTTACCACGTCGTAGGGGTAGTCAGGGATTCGAAGCATAACAGTCTTCGCGAGGATACTCCCCGCTTTGTGTTCCTGCCTGTGTCGCAGGCACGCGATTACCTTAACAGCCTCGCCCTTGCCGTCAGAACCAACTCAAACTCTTTGGATCTAGCTCCGGTTGTTCGCCGACGCATCCGGGCGTTAGGGTCCAATATACTCATTACCGACACGGCGACCCTGGACCAGCAAATCGATCAGTCACTTTTGCAGGAGCGGTTAGTTTCCACACTTTCCAGTTTCTTCGGCTTCCTGGCCTTGCTCATCGCGGCAATAGGCCTTTACGGAGTCATGTCCTACTCGGTTGTGCGGCGAACCCGTGAAATGGGCATCCGGATGGCCTTGGGCGCCCGCTCAGCCACGGTGCTTTGGATGGTTCTACGTGAGACGTTCTCTATGATCGGGCTAGGAATCGCTCTCGGCACTCCTGCCGCGCTGCTCCTTGGCAGGACTGTTGGGAGCCTGATTTACGGGTTGAAGCCCTCGGATCCTGCGACGATCTTTGGGTCCGCGCTCATTCTTGGGGCCGTTGCAATCCTGGCTGGCTACTTACCCGCAAGGCGTGCGTCGAAGGTCGATCCGATGGTGGCGCTGAGGTACGAATGAAGTTCTCAGTCATCGTTTTCAGTTATCGGTCAGAGCCCGCACTGGCCATCCGCCCCGCCGTTGCGCAGCCTTCGTCACGGACTGGTAGGCACCGAAAACTGAGAACTGACAACTGAGGGATGACAACTAGACATGCGCTGGCTTTACAAACTCCCGTTGCGTCTCCGCTCGCTGTCCAAGCGCGGGCGTGTCGAACAGGAGTTGAGTGACGAACTCAGCTTCCACCTCGAAAAGTTGATAGGGGAGTACGTCGCAAAAGGGATGACCCCGGAGGAAGCCCGTTACGCATCCCTGCGCGAGTTGGGCCGCGTCGAACAAATCAAAGAGGAGTGCCGCGATATGCGCCGGGTGAACTGGATCGAGAATCTCCTTCAGGATGTTCGTTACAGCCTTCGGACGCTGGCAAAGAATCCCAGCTTCACGGCGGTCGCGGTCTTGACGCTGGCGCTGGGCATCGGCGCAAACACAGCCATTTTCAGTGTCGTGAATGCAGTGCTTGTGCGTCCCCTGCCATACAGGGATGCCGATCGGCTCGTCATGCTATGGTCAACCCAGCCACGGGAAGGGTGGCACGGACAGGCATCGCCGCTGGATTTCGTCACGTGGCGTCAGCAGTGCCGTTCGTTCAAGTCGATGGCCGCCATTAGGCCATGCGCTCGCATCCTGACCGGGAGAGGCGAGCCGGTCGAGTTATCATGCGGAAGGATTTCGGGTGGGTTCTTCGAGACTCTGGGCGTGGCTCCTCAAATGGGCAGGACCCTCGCGGCTGCGGAGTATCGGTCGGGCGCCGAGCGGGTTGTCCTGATCGGAAACGGCCTCTGGCGGGAGCGCTTCGGCTCAGACCCCGGCGTGATAGGACAGAGCATCCGCCTCGATGACGAAATTTTTACGGTTGTCGGAGTCATGCCCGATGCCCTCCAATTCCCCATCGATGGCCTCAAAATATGGTTACCGCTGGAGCTGAATGAGTCGCAGCCGGATGATCGCCATTTCCTGTACGTGGTGGGCCGGCTCAAGGACAACAAGGTTGTAGCTGAGGCACAGGCCGACGTGGCCACCATTGCCGGAAGGCTGGAGAAGGAGTTCCCCAAATCCCACGCCGGCTACGGAGCAGCGGTGGTTCCCTTGCGAGAGAGCTTCACGGAGATTTTGCGGCCCGCGCTGGCGGTCTTGTCCGGCGCCGTGGGCATGGTGCTTCTGATCGCCTGTGGGAACGTGGCCAGCCTACTGCTGGCCCGTGCGTCGGCGCGCCGGCGCGAACTCGCCCTCCGCCTGGCGCTCGGCTCCACGCGCTGGCGGCTCACCCGGATCCTTGTGATCGAAAGCCTCATATTGGCCTGGGTGGGCGGCGTGCTGGGTGCGGTTTTGGCAGGTTGGGGAGTTCGACTACTGCTATCGAGTCTTCCCACGGATCTGCCCGTGCCTTCTTACGTTAAGACCATCTCCGTGGACAATCGCGTGCTTTGCTTCACGCTCCTCCTGTCCGTGATGACTGGCATTCTCTCCGGCATCCTGCCCGCGCTGCGAGCCTCGAGCATCGATCCCAACGCGGCCCTCAAGGAAGGTGGGGGAACCACCACGGCAGGCTTGCGACAGTTCCGCCTGCGGGGTGCGCTGATCGTTGCGCAGCTTGCCTTGACCTTGATTCTTCTGGTGGCGGCGGGATTGTTGATGCAAAACGCGGTGCGCCTCGAACGAACCGATCCTGGATTGCGGCCCGACCACGTCCTGGTGATGGAGGTCGGGCTGCCCGCGGCCAGGTACCCCGCACCTCAACAGAAAGCCGACTTCTACCGCGAGACAGTGGAGCGTGTCCGCAGTTTGCACGGAGTTCGCAACGTGGGTGTGGTGAACAATCTGCCTTTACGCGACTGGACAAGCTTCAACTTCACAGTCGAGGGTCATCCAACACCCCCGCCAGACGAGGTTCCCGAGGCCCTCGAGCAGGTGGTCAGTCCTGATTACTTCCGGGCCATGGGAATTCCCGTACAGAAGGGCCGCGCGTTCACGGATGGCGAGGGCCCCTCCACGATCCCGGTGGTCATGGTCAATGAGGCCTTGGTTCACCGTTACTTCCCTGGCGAAAACGCGGTCGGCCGCCGCATCAGGCCAGGCGGCCCTGACGAGCCCGGCGCCCCCTGG
>Ga0326727_10008443_pt1 | contig 26129 bp, 16 predicted proteins | sample MB2enrmetagenome_FD_207643 | JGI IMG/M metagenome (GOLD analysis project Ga0326727, IMG submission 207643) | Lab enriched peat soil microbial communities from McLean, Ithaca, NY, United States - MB29MY | ecosystem: Environmental > Terrestrial > Soil > Wetlands > Peat | place: USA: New York...
GGCCGACATCGGTAAGGCAGAGGACTCCGGCGCCCTGCAGTACAACATCGTCCGCATCGATGGACAGCGTTCCGTCTACGTGCCGGTCTTCAAACAGGGCGGAGATAGCAATACCATCACCATCGTCGACGGCATGAAGAGCGCCATCAAGCATCTTGTCGACATTCCGGCATCGCTGAAGACGGAAGTGGTATTCGACCAGTCTGTCTTCGTCAAGTTGGCAATCAGTAATGTATCCCGGGAAGCAGCAATCGGACTGCTGCTGACCGGCGTGATGATCCTGATCTTTCTTGGTAGCCCACGCGCCACAGTCGCAGTGCTGCTGTCGGTCCCACTCTCCATGCTGGTCTGCCTTCTCATCGAGAACTATATGGGCGGTTCCATTAACACCATGATTCTGGGAGGACTGGCGCTGGTCTTTTCGCGTCTCATCGATAACGGCGTCATCGTGCTGGAAAATATCTTCCGTCACATGGAGATGGGAGAATCGCCGGAAGTTGCCGCGGACAACGGCGGAACCGAAGTATCGATGGCCGTTCTGGCTGCCACATTCACAACCTCCATCGTGTTTTTTCCAGTCACGTTTTTTAGCGGCATCAGCAAATACATCTTCACCCCGCTGGCGCTGGGTGTCGTACTGTCGATCTTCGCTTCGTACTTCTTTGCCATGACGGTTGTGCCTCTATTCTGTGCCAGGTTTATCAGTCTTCGAGACGAGAACAATGAATCCATCGAATCAAGACGATCTTTCTTCGCCAACTTCGAGAAGAAATTCAACCAGAAGTACGAAAGATTGCTGAACTGGTACGAACGCCTTGCAAAGCGGACGATGCAGCGGCCTGGCTTGACTGCGGCGGCCATTCTTGGCGGTGTAGCAGTAATACTCGTTGCAACTATTCCATTTCTTGGGCGTGCCTACTTCCCCCGCACCGATCCTGGGCAATTCATCATCGACGTGCGCATGCCCAGCGGCACACGGCTTGAGGTCAGCAACGACTATATCGCAAAGGTAGAAGACGTGATCCGTAGCGTGGTTCCTCCCAAGGACCTGGACATGATTGTCTCCAACATCGGCGTCTACCCAGACCTTTCTGCCATCTACACCACCAACGCCTCGATGGATACGGCCTTTGTGCAGACCAGCCTCAAGGAGAATCACAAAGTCAGCAGCTACGCCTACATGCAGCGCGTACAGGAGAAGCTATCGCGTCAGATGCCTGAACTTTCCACCTACTTCCAGGCAGGCGGTCTGGTGGATGGCGTGATCAACCAGGGACTGCCGGCTCCGATCGATATTCAGATCGGCTCAAACGATATGGCCGGGTCTTATGCGCTGGCAAAATCACTCGCCGTAAAGATTAAAGCAATGCCCAATGTGAGCGGGGTATACATCCCCCAGAACCTGGACTACCCAGGGATCGAATTGAATATCGATCGCGAGAAGGCCAACCTGATCGGTCTCTCCGCCAAGGACGTGGTGCAGAACGTGATTACCGCGATGACCTCGGACGGCATGGTCGCCCCCAGCTACTGGATTGATCCGAAGACCGGCAACAACTATATGGTGACCGTTCAGTATGCAAACAGCTTTCTCAACAATATGTCGATGGAGGACTTCGAGAACATTCCTTTGCGCGGCGTTCAGCCCGCCGGGTACAGCCCGATGCAGCAGGCCCATGAGGAATCCAACGATGCGCGTGAGCTTTGGAGAGGCGACCACACCGCGGGATACACGCCCCTTAGATCGGTTGCGGATATCAAGCTGATCAACACCCCAACCGAGGTGGACCATTATCAGATTCGTAGAGTGATTGATATCTATGTCTCTACCAAAACAGAGGCTCTACAGGGAGTAGGCGGTAACATCAAGAAGCTTCTGGCGGAAACCAAGACCGACACAAACACCGTTCTGAATCTGCGCGGCGCAGTGGTCAACATGAACCGCTCGTTCGCCGAATTCGGCATTGGACTTATCCTCGCGGTGCTGATGGTTTACCTGATCCTAATGACCCAGTTCACCTCGTTCATCGATCCCTTCATTATTCTCATGGCTATTCCGCCGGGCCTGGCAGGGGTCACGATGATTCTTCTGGTCACGGGCAGCACGCTGAACATCATGTCCCTGATGGGCGTAATTATGATGACCGGCATCGTCGTCTCGAACAGCATTCTGATCGTTGAATTCGCAGGCACGCTGCATACACAACAGGGACTGCCACTGCTGGAAGCGGTTGTTCAGTCCTGCAGAATCCGCCTTCGTCCGATACTGATGACCTCGCTGGCAACCGTGTTGGGCATGATTCCCATGGCACTGGGCACCGAAGCCGGCGCAGAGCAATATGCACCGCTGGCGCGAGCCGTCATCGGTGGACTAGCAGTTTCGGTGGTCGTTACCGTCTTTCTGGTTCCGGCAGTTTACCTCATCGTTCACGGCAGGCACGGGAAGAAGTCTGCGCTTGCCGGGGAGGCATAAGAAATATGATTCGACTGACGACTCGAAGGCCCAACTCTAAACTTTTCTTTGCGTTTGTGGTTATGGCTTCCGGTTCTCTTCTTGGACAGAACACGAACGCAAAGCTTCAGTTGCCGGATGCTCCGCAAGTCGCAGTGGTTGCTCTTGCACAACAAAGTTCAACAGCAATGCAGCAGGGAGTCGGCAATGCCCCGACTGGGCAGCCGGTTACTGCTCCCGGTCAGCATCCGATCCTGACTCAGTCCGATGCGGAAAAGCTTGCGATCAAAAACAATCCACGGGTCAGTGTAGCGCGCCTGCTTGCGCTGGCACAGCATCAGGTCGTCCGCGAATCCAGAGCCGCGGAGTTGCCGACAGGAACAGCCAGTATTACCGCCGAGGATGCAGAAGATGCAAGCCGCATCTCCGCTGGCTCACTCACCGCTTCGCGTCTGTTTGAACATGCCGGTGCTGGAGGAGGATTCACTCAACTCATCACTGACTTTGGCAGGACCAGCAATCTAGTTGCATCTGCAAAGCTACAGGAAAAAGCACAGGATGCGAATGCCCTCGCCTCAGCCGAAGATATTGTTCTTGCCGCAGATCAGGCTTTTTTCGACGCCCTTCAGGCACAGGCACTACTTAAGGTAGCAGAACAAAATGTCAACACCCGACAAACCACGGACACACAGATCAGCGAGTTGACGAAAAACAAGCTCAAGTCAACACTCGATTTGAGCTTTGCCGACGTCAACCTGTCTCAAGCTAAATTGTTACTGCTGGATGCCAAGAACAATGTCGATTCCACCATGGCTGCTCTGGATGCTGTTCTGGGACTCGATCAGCAGGTGACGTATGACCTGGTGCAGGACGATTCGACCTTGATGGCGCCTCCAATCGATGCGGACCAACTCCTCCAACTCGCGCTTAAGCAACGGCCCGACCTGCAGGCCTTGACCTATAGCCAACAAGCAGCCGTCAAGTTCAGCCGTGCGCAGCGCGATCAGATGTTGCCCAGCATCAGTGCCGCGGGGACCGCTGGCAGCGTGCCCATCCGTCCCGCGGAGTACTACCTTACCAACTGGTGGGGCGGTATTGGAGTCAACATGAACATTCCCGTTTTCAATGGCTTCCTCTACTCAGCACAGGCGAAGGAGGCGCAGATCCGCGCTCAGGCAGCATCGGAACAGAGTCGTAATCTGCGCGACCGTATTGTCCGGGATGTCCGTACTGCATGGCTTGCGGCAAATACTGCGTATCAGCGTGTCGCTGTATCGGACGAACTTCTGAAAGAAGCAAACCTGGCACTGTCTCTGGCGCAAACACGTTACCAACTGGGACTCAGCTCGATTGTGGAACTAAGTCAGGCGCAGCTTCAACAGACTGACGCGGTAATCGGCAACACCGATGCGCAGTATCAATACCGGCTTGCCCTGGCTACGCTCAACTATCAGACTGGAGCAAATCCATAATTGCAATCATCAAGTGAAAGGATTTCTGCATGCTCGCAGATAACCTGAAGGACCACCATAAAGCAGGAGGGCTTCAACTTAATCGGCCGTAATTGTTTTCCTATTGCTGCTGTTTGCCGCCCATCTGCGGGGAGATAACCATGATGTCTGCAATCGATGACAATCCCGTTCTAAGCCTAAGAACGGTTGTGTATGCAACTGATTTTTCTCCGTGTTCCAGGAATGCGGGACTCTATGCAGCTCAAATGGCCACATATTTCTCAGCACAGCTCTTTGTTGCCCATGCCTTTACATACTCACAAGCAGCCATGGAGGTCGAGGCCGGCAACCGCAAAGTAAGCCAGCAGAGAATCGATTTGAATAGGCTCCTGTTAAGGGAAACGCACCTTCTTGGGACGAATTCTCATGAAGCCATCCCCGCACTTCTGGAAGGAGAGCCGAAAATCGCTATCGCACAACTTGCAGATAGAAACAGTCCTTCCATAATCGTTTTAGGGACGCATGGTGGAGGGAGGTTGGAACGAGGCATTATCGGCTCTGTCGCAGAAGAGATCCTCCGGTCTACTCATTGGCCAGCGCTTACTGTTGGCCCGCAGGTTCAAGCTGCATCGGCGAAGACTCTACCATTCAAGAGGATTCTTTTTGTCACCGATTTTACGCCAACAGCCGCCTTGGCAACAGCTTATGTAGTTGAACTCGCAGATATGTTCGGAGCCAGTATTGATGTACTTAACGTGGTTCATGATGACGTTATTGAGAGCCATAAGCCGCTAGATGATCTGCGGAATCATTTCTTGGAAATCATTGATGGCCTTGTGTCGCAACACGCCAAAGCGTTCTGTGATCCGAAAACCTTTGTGGCAACAGGTTGCGCACATGATCGCATTATTGAACATCTTAGAGACAAATCAATTGACCTATTGGTGCTCAGCATTCGCAAGACTTCGCACCTCAGCATCGAGATGAGAACATCCGGGGTCTTCCGAATCATAGTCGATGCGCAGTGCCCTGTCTTGACGATTAGAAGGTAAATAGTTGAACAGTTTACTGGTTATTGAATAGGATAAATGAAAAGACAAGAGAGCCACGAATATCACAATACCGTGATGACACTGCTTGTGGCATTGTTCGGAGGGGCCTGCACACTTATCGCTGTTGAGAGCGTTTTGGGAAATATAAAAGACACAGGGTGGCAGCAGTTGCACAAAGTAGCTGAATGGCAATTACACACAGGATCGGCGTGCATTGGAACCATTACCTTTATCGTATTCTTATTTGCGTTGGAATTACTGGAAACAAATTCTAGAATAATAGCATGGCGATCGAGTGTGCCATGGTTGCCTCTCGTTGGATTCACTGCGTTGGCAACGTTTGTCCATATTCCATTCTGGACTATATTACTTGTGACCTGTAGTTATTCCGCATGGGCCTATAACAGAACGTGTAGCGTGCGCCGTTCATCAAGTGCCCGCAGACACAAAGAGTATTAATAGCCAGGTGATGACCGGACGTATTTGTTTATGGAAGCCGCATTTCTATTATGAGTTGTAGTTATGAATCCTTGGATCGTATTAATATTCTATGTTTATGAGGGTGCGAATGCTGTAAAGACTTTATGGAGGTCCATGCCTTATGAATGAGATATAAAGCCGGTCTTTTCAGTTTTCTTTCAACTGCTCCCTGAAGGCCAACTAAAGGCGGCGCAGAATTGCTCAGTTTATCGGCAGAAATTGCGTTGTTGGTCTTACCATGCTGCTGAAGAGCCGTATAAGTTGAACGAATCGGTATTGCAATAGGACATTATGAGGACATCCTTTCAGATGCTTCGAGCGTCTTAAACCAAGAGTCGTCGAAGGATTCTGAGGCTAAAGGAGAGCCCGCAATGACCATGAAAACTATCTTCGTAGTACCAGAACATAGCAAACTCCGTTCTCTGCGTTCCTCCAGCATTTTGGCCGCGACGGCCACCGCGCTACTGCTATTATTTTCTTTCGCTGCGGATGCCGCCGTGCAGACCCCCACCTTGATCGTGATCCGCGCCATGCCCGTCAGGGCAAAAATCACGGAAAACTTCACGCCCTTGCCGGAACTCACCAAAGCCGATATTGGCCAGATCAAGATTGGCGGAAAGGTCGCACCTGTCACTGACGTTCAGCCGGTATTGAATGGATCACATGTGCTGCAGTTGATGGTGCTTCTGGACTCCGAACAGATGCTTGGAGCCGATCCTGGTCAGTTCGATTCGATCAAGATGTTCTTCCACAACATGCCGTCCAATGTCGAAATTGGAGTGGGCTGGCTGTTGCAGGGCAACGTGGTCGTGACCCAGCCATTCACAACGGACCGCGACCTCGCCGGTAAGGCACTTATCGCAAAGACCAGGGAAGAAGCGGCAGATCCCAAGAACGACAATGGAAATCCATTTTCGTGCCTTGGATATCTGGCGCGGCACTGGCCGTCGCCGGACCCCTCGAAGCTGAGAGCCGTATTGATGTTCACCGATGGCATCATTCGCAACAACGCACAGCCGCAGAGTGGAGATCAAGTGGATCCGAATGTCCTAGCCGCTGCGGCAGAGTTGGAGAGGGCTAGTATCACTCCGTATCCATTCTTCTGGCAGGACCCCATCGTCCCGGACCCAAACCGGAGCGAGGGAGGCGAGCTTGAGGGCCAGGAGAACTTCTCCGAGATGGACGCGCGGACCGGTGGCGCAGGCCTCTTTAGCGGTCTCTTCGCTCCGGGTTCCCTCGATCCGTTGCTCGACAGGCTCTATACAACCCTGAAGAGCGAAGTAGTCATAACTGTAGACGATCCGAATAAGCCGGGTGTCAGGAAGGTTCTCGATATGAAGTCCACCCGTGATGACATCAAGTTATTCGGCCCGGATCAGGTAGTCTCGGGAAACGTGATCAAATAATCACCCCCCGGCAAGCAGGGTTGATTACCGAGGGCGTGCCTGGAATCCAGGCACGCCCTCATGCCATCTGTGCTTCGACCTTAAAGTGATTATCCTGTATCGAATGGTTTGGTCGGGGGGGGCCGGATCTGCCGGGCAGATCAACCGGCGTCCATAGTGCCTCGGAACGAGCTGAAGCAGGTTAGGCGCTTCTTAACACCCCGGGAGTATGATCGGCCACGTTATTTCTGAGCTAAACGGAATGTTTGTATTCGACCCGATTCAGCGTCGGAGAAAGCCCTATTTCAAGATCGTGAGCCCGTTTCAATCCCACCAATGTCCCGAGATGGCCGGGTTCCAAAGGAGCGTCCCGCCAAAAGATGTATACTCTCGCCGATTGCCCCGGACTTTCCTCTTTAACATCGTGGTATTGACAAGAATTGGCTGTCTGTTGGACGGGCGGAAGCGTCTACAGCAGCAAGGGCTGGCGCTGAGTTGAGCATTCCTATACGCGGAGCCAGCTAGGCGTGAGACCTGTAAATATCAGGCGCATCTCGCGTCGACGGACACGATCCTGAGTAAACGAAAGCGTTGACGTGTAGTAGCCATATCAGAGCAAACCAAAGCTGGTCTCTAGGATTGCACATGCGAATCCACGGAGGACAGTTTTGAAGGTGATGGGCAATGGACTGCTCTGTGTATGTTTGGCAGTTGCCTCACATGGACACAGGACACACTACTAGCACCACCTTAACAGCCTGTAGCGCACCGTGTTTCATTGCCGGGGATACTCCCATTGACCAGTTTTGGCAGAGTTGAAGATGGCCTCGATGACAGCCATGTTTTTGACGGCTTCTTCAATGGGAACAGGAACTTCAGTGTCTTCCAAAACAGCTTTGGAGAAGGCGTCGGCCTGCAGGGTGTATTGATCGCAGACGGGAAAGGTCTCCGTCGTGATGCCACTACCGAATAGGTCCCTCCCATCGTCGATGAATATGCGCGTGGGACGGTCGGGAGGCGCGTTGACGGGAATTTCAATCTCGATACGCCCACGTTTGCCGAGAAATTGGACCCGCTGGTAGGGGACCAACTGCGTACTGCAAGTGAAGATGGCTTGGCCACCGGGAAAGTCGAGAATCGCCGAGGTTAGCCGGTCGGTATGCATCGCGGGATCGCGGTCGATGAGGGCGACGACTCGCGTAGGCTCCTCTGCAAAGGCATAGCGGGACGCGTGGACAAGGTAGCAGCCGATGTCCATCAGGGCGCCTCCGCCGCACTCTATCCGGTTGCGGATGTTGGCCGGGTTGATGTTGAAGTAGCTGAAAAAGCCGACGATGGAGCGCAGCTCTCCGATGCGGTTCTCGCCGAGCAGTTGGCGCAGTCGTATCCATTGGGGATGGCAGTCGACCATAAAGGCCTCGCCAATCTTGACTCCTGTGCGTGCGCGAACGGCAAGAAGAGTCTTGGCCTCTGCGACGGTCAGACTGAGGGGCTTCTCGCACAGAACGTGCTTCCCGGCTTCGGCAGCCTTGATGCTCCAGGGAACGTGAAGTTGATTGGGAAGCGGGTTGTAGATTGCGTCGATATTGGGATCGGCCAGCAGTTCCTCGTACGAACCGTAGGCCGTGGGAATGTCAAGCGCTGTCGCCGCCTCCCGGGCTTTGGCAAGATTGCGCGATGCAATCGCGGCTAGAGTGGTGTATTCGCCCTTCTGCATCGCGGGAAGGACTTTCTTGAGGCCAATGTTGGCGGTGCTGAGAACTCCCCAGCGGAGTTTGTTGAACATGTGAATCATGATACGAGAACTACTCAAAAGATGTATGCATTAGCTATCCTGCGTCCACCGTCTGAGCCGGCACCGTTTTCCAGCACAACAGCGCTCAGTTCAGGGAATATTGTGCTTCCAATTACCGGCAACCCTCTAAAAAAGCTCTGTAATTGTCCCGGTTTTGAAAGGGCGGGACTTCAGTCCCGCCGCAGGCGGCCTATTATCAATCCGGCTTTAGCCGCCGAGGGAATCTCGAATACTTGTTCAGACTTCCCTAGTAGGCCACCAGCTTGACCGAGCCCAGCAGGCCCGATGTCGCAGGCGTCGCCGCGCCGCGGCCTCCCATGCCCATGCCGGCAGGCGGAGCACCGGCAGCGGGCGCTCCAGGCGTAGCGGGCGCTCCAGCAGCAGCCCCTCCACGTCCGCCACGTCCGCCTCGGCCGCCACGCCCTCCGCCAGCGGCTGCGGCTGCAGCGCCAGCGGCGCCAGGCGCCCCTCCAGCCTGAGCAAGCGCCATACCACCAGCCCCAGCAGCGGCCGGAGCCGCACCGGCAGCAGCTGGTGGAGCGCCTCCCCCTCTTCCTCCGGCGACATTGGCATACACCTCGATCTTCAGCTCGTTCGCGCCCTTAATCAGATCGCCCGTCACGTCCCAGCGATAGGGCTGGAACGACCGCGCGCCCACCTCTTTCCCGTTGAGCGTCACCTTCGCGTAGTCGTGCACGTCGGCAATCTCCAGATACACATGCTTGCCCTTGGGCGCGGCGGTTGGAGTGAACTGCATGGTGTAGGTCGCCGGCCCGGCAAACGACGTCGATCCCAGCTCCTCCCACGGCTTGATCGGAGTGGTCAACTGCTTGCCGTTCAGGTCCAGCTTCCAATCGCCACTAAGGTCCGCAACCGGTTCGCCGGATACAAACGACGGCTCCGCTGCGCCGGCAACAGCCTTGGCCAGCGGCCCCACCACAACCACCTTCGCCTCATACGGCCCCAACACCAGAGGAACTATTACCGAATCGCCAGCCGCCTTCGCCGCCGTCATGGCGTGAATTTCGCCCGTCGCCAGGTCCCAGTCCTGCGCCGTACCGTGGCCCGCGATGGTCGCCGTTCGTGTCTCCGCCTTGTCGCTCTCGTTGAAGAAGAAGTACAGGTCGCCATCGGTGAATTGGCGATGAGTGTAGGTCAGCCTCGGGAACTCGGAGTCCAGCTTCACATCCGGCTTGGGCAGTGCAGCAAGCACCGCCGGTGTAATATCGCCCGACGGCTCAATCAGTGTGGCGAAGCTCAGGTCCGGCTTCTCCTGTTTGGCATCCATGAACGTCTTGTCCAGAATCAACGTCGGCGTCTTGCCGACGAAGATCACCTTGCCGCCTGCCTTGGCAAACTCCTGCAGCCGCTGTAGCCCGGTTCGCGTGATCACCGTCATCGACGGGAAGACGATTGCTTTATAGGTCTGCCCGCTCAAGTTGGTGAAGCCGCCATTCGAGATCGTGGCCACTGAACTGAGGGACTGCTCGTCGAAGTAGTCCCAATCGACCTGGTGCTCGAACAACTGCCAGCCCAGCTTGGTGGTGCTGTGGTCGGCGTCCGTCGCGTCCTGGCCGCCCAGCCATACGGTATGGCTTGGACGGTACAAGCCTACTTGTGCAGCGGGACGACCGATGGCCATCAGATAGCCGCCCCGGTTGGCATACCAAATTGTTTGTGGCGTATCCGGCGGAGGTGGTCCGGATGCCTGTCCTGTTGCTCCCTCGCCACCACCGGCGCGTAGTCCAGAGACCCGCACCTGAAGCGCGTTGATCCCGCGCACCAACTGAAAGTTCATCTGGTACTTGCCGTCGACGCCTGAACCACCGCCTTCTTCCGACCAGGCCTTGGGCTTGCCGAAGAGATGCGCCGCCGAACTCGCCAGTTTGGGGAAGTTGTTATTGGTGCTCCATGTCCCGTCTGGACGATGTACTGCGCTTGGCACAAGCTGGTCCAGGTTGTCGATCCCTGGCACCTGCACATAGCGTTCGTCGCGGAAGTACTCGCCTTCACCGCGCTCCAGTCCGATCATGTTCTCTTCATCCACCAGGTGGACCAGGTATTCCACGTTATGCGCCTTCGCCCAGTTGGCCTGCTCGCCGAAGAATGAGTCTTTGAAAATGTTGCTCCATACATCGGAGTAATCCGCGCTGGCGCGTCGCGACTGTTCTGTCGATTGACGGTTGAACCACTGGGTAATATACGGTGCTACGTCATAGCCCTTCTGTGCCTTGAACTGCTCCAGTATCGTGGGAGTCCAGGGAGTGCCGTTGTATGCGGGCTCATCGCCGAAGAAGCCCAGTATGGTCTTGCCGAACTGGTCGCCCACCGCTCCGTAGTAGGTCTCATGCGTAATATGCAGGAAGGCGTCCGTGGCCTTGGGATCCAGGTAGTCGATCAGCGAGTACAGCCCGTCCTTGGCATGCGATCCGTCGGCGCGATTGAAGTTGCGTGTCGGTGAACTGAAGTACACATGCCGCAGAAAGGTCAACTGCCACGACATGCCACGCTCCTCTGCGCTGGTATCCCGCTCCGACGGCGTAATCCACTTCAACTGCAGGTCTGTTGGCACCGGGACCGGCATCACCGTTTGCACCACACCGCTTCGGTCCGTCTTGGTCGCCCAGATTGCCATGGTATTGGCAGGTACCGGCATCTCGAGCGTTTGCCCCTGCCCACCGCGCAGCGTGAGGTCCGCAGTGAGAATCTGCATTCCAAGCTGGGGATAGCGCTCGCTGATATACCCGCCTGCAAATCCGCTCGGGTAGTCGCTCTCGTCTTGAATCCACAGGCGCATATTGCGCTTCGCCGCTTCGGCGACGGTGAACTTAACCTGGTCCATGTGCCCCGGCGACAGGTACGCTGGTTCGCCCGGACTCCTCTTGCCCGGAGACATGTTGAAAATGAACATCCCATTGGCCGACATCCGGTCCAGATCGGCCGTGATCCGTTGCCTGACTACAGCCGGGTCAGCGCCGTTCCAACTGGTAAACGCCGCGATCGCCCCATACTCGTGCGGCGGCGCCTTGAAGTTCGCCGCAACCTCACTGGTGGACGGAACCGTCACCTGCTGCCACGGACGCGCTGCCTGCGCCTGGGTCTGCGCAACCATTGTCGTGTGTGCTAAGAACAAGATTGGAACGAGCGAGAGCGGGACGAGGATATACCTGAGAACAGCCTTCATTGCATCAACTCCGGATGACAGTAATTCCTTCGCCACGGAGTATACTCACCGGCCTCTGCAAGTAGCAATCAGATGCCATCCGGCAAGGACGCCGGCTACTGCAATTACTTGGTTGCGACCGGCGACAGCGTGACCTCCTCTTCCTGCGACAGGCCGTCTGTAATCGTGACTGGCTTTGTGTCGAAGGTGACGGTCGCTGGCTTGAGGCCGTCGCGCGTGGCTGTGACCTTGATGGTTCCGGGGGTGAGGGTGGAGCGCATGGCCACGCGGTTGATCCCATCCTCGGTATTGAGATACAGGTTGTAAGTGGTGTTGATCTTGCCTGAGTTATAGCCACCGAGCCAGATGGCGGGGGCGGAGGCAGGCGCGGCTGGGGAGTTCCAGGAGAAATCGACCCGGGCGTCGTCGGTTGGGCAACGATTGCCCTTGGCGTCGACTACTTCAAAGTCGATCAGGGCGATATCCTCGCCGTCGGCGCGCATGCCTCCAGGCGCGGTGTGCAGGGTCAGCTTGATCGCCGCCGGTGGTCCTGCCGTGGTCAACTGGTAGGTTGCCGCCGCAGCTTTGCCGTTGTAGCCCACAGCCTTGATGGTGCCCGGCTCAAAGGCAATATTGGGGAAGGTATACAGGTAGCCGCTGTCGGGCGTGGTGACCTTGCCCTTGGATTTGCCGTTGACGAACAGCTCGACACTATCCACGTTGTTGGCCACCACGTACATCGTCTTTACCGTGGGGTTCCCATCGGGCTGCTTCTCCGGGTACGACCAGTGCCCGATGATGTGGATGTCGGGCTTCTCGTTCTGCATCACCTGCTCGACGAAATATGCCTCCTTGGGCAGGCGCACCGCATCCACCTTGCCGCTGACGCGCGAGACTTCGCTGGAATCCTGGCGTCCGTCGGCATCCTCGTCGGTGAAGTAGATAGAGGCGTACGCAGAATACTTGGCATGGGCCGGATCGGTGTTGGAGATGCGATTGGAGTAGAAGTTCCAGTAACGCTTCACCTGCGCCACGGCGAAGGTCTCAGAGTTGTAGTTCCATGTGTCATTCGGCCCCTTTTTGAAGCCGTAGTACGGCGGCGAAAAGTCGTCCCAGAAGCGGCGCGCGCCCTCATCGCGGAAGTCCTCGGTTTCGATCAGCGGCTCGCGATTGCGCACATTGTCGTTATACGGCCCGCCCAGCATGGTTCCGGACCACTCCGCCGCGGCCACCGCGTCCGGCTGCTGCAGCGAGCGGCAGCCCATAAACCGTCCGCCGTTGGGATCGTACTGCTTGCGCAGCGCCACCATCTCCTGCATCTGCGGGCCGGTGACGCCGGTGTTGCCTGCCTCCCACATCAGGATGCTTGGGCTGTTGCGCAGGTAGATGATGCTGTCGCGCATTACCTCGACGCGCTGCTCCCATTGGCGGCCCTGGGCATCCTCTTCCTTGTCAGCAGCCGGGGCCACCTCCACGATGCCGAAGCGGTCGAACGATTCCACGTCTTCCTTCTGCGGGGTAACGTGCATCCAGCGCATGTAGTTGGCGTGGTCGTCGCGAATCATCTGTGCGGTGAAGTCGTGCATCCATTCGGGATAGCCCACGCCCACGGCGGCCCATTCATCCGCCGATCGCTCGGCGAATCCCTTCAGGTATACAAACTTATCGTTGATATACACGCCGCCGGTGCCCGCGCCGCCCTTGAACTCCACCTTGCGGAAGCCGGTCGTGATCTTTGTAACATCGACCACCTTCCCGTCGACGCTCAACGTTGTGTACACGTCATACAGATACGGGTCGTCGGGACTCCAGAACCGGACACCGGTCAACGGACCATCGACCGTCAGAACGGTCTTCGTGCCAGCCAGCATATCGACGCCTTTGCCTGTGTAGGTGGCTCGCACCACGCCGTCTTTGTCCACTACCACGGCCGAGAGGGTGACGTTCGTGCTGGGAACCTGCCGATTGGTCGTAGCGTTGTGGACTTGCGATTCGATGTTGACCGTGCAGCTATGGCCGGGAATGTTGTAGTCCGTGCAGTAGATGTAGGTGCCCGTGGTGCCCAGCCCGTAGTAGATCGGCAGGGTCTGGTAGATCAGGCCCGTGACGTGCAACCATACCCGGCGATTTAGACCGCCGAAGTCAGGGTTGAAGTCGTTGGCGTTCCATCGGAAGGCAACGCCCGTGGCACGTTCCTTGTAGCTCAAATTTTGCGCCGCCGGTCCGCTCTGGTACTTCTGCGACTCGCGGTTGTCGATGCGCACGGCGATCACGTTGTCCTGGTCGCCAAAGTGCAGGCCGGATGTGATGTCGAGGCCGTACGCGGTAACTCCGTTCTCATACAGACCGAACGGCAAGCCATTTAGATAGATATCGCCGGCCTGGCGCATGCCCTCGAACTCGATCAGGATTCTGCTGGTCCCGAAGTCCGAAGCGGGTAGCTTGAAGTGCTTGCGGTACCACACCACGCCCGTGTACTTGCCGCGATCGCCGCCGCTATGGTCGATGATAACGCGGAACGAGTCGACATCGTTGAAGGTATGCGGCGTGCTGACCGTCTGCCATTGCGAGTCGTCGAACGATGGGACCTCGGCCCCGGGAACGTCCTGGCGGATGAACTTCCAGTCGGCGTTAAAGTTGTATGTTATGCGCGGCGACGTGGGCGGCACGAACTTTGCATCCGCCGACCAAAGCGGAAGGGTGGAAGCGAGGAGGGCGATGGCTACGAGGGGCAGAAGGGCTTTTGGCTTCATAGCGCGCAAGTTTATTCCGAATATAGAATGGCTGGCAAACGGAGTGGGGATGGGAATGCGTGTCGTCGCGGTTCCTGTTGGCAGTGCCGTAGTTTCGCGGTGAGCGATCGATGGGATGCCTTGAGCGCACACCACGGAGGTAATCATTCGCGACGTGAACTTCTTATAGCGGTCCCAGGCCAGGGTCTCTGGGCGCAGCGGGGGGATTCGCACCCGGTGCTGCTCCTGGGCCCGCGCCGGGCGCTCCTGCTGCACCTGGTCCGCCGGGGCGAGGCCCGCGTCCGCTGCCGCTGGTAAATAGCTCGCCCAGATTCAGCGAGTCGGCGGTGTCTGGGTGGGTCGGGTCGAAATCCTTAAAGCCGTCCACAATGTAGTTGGCCAGGTCCAGCTTGTTCTGTTTGATGCCCGTCGCGATGGCCTTGGCGAACTCGTATCCGCCATATGCGGTGGAGTGCGTGCCGTCGGCCAGTATCTTGGGGGCGTCCGCGCCGGCCGATTCATAAAAAGTGTCGCTCATACTGTAGAGGTCGATGAACGGCACATGCTCCTCCTCGGCCACCTCGCGCATCGCCTGCGGATAGCCGTCGTGGCCGTGGGTGGGCGCGCCAGTGCCGCGCGCGCCGCGATCCATTGCAGTGACCAGAACGGGGGTTGCTCCACGCAGGCGGGTCTCGGCGATATAGACCTTCAGATATGCCTTGTAGGTGGTCTCCGGCTCAACATAAGTCTGCGGCCAGCTCGCTTTGGAGTCATTGTGGATGAACTGGATAAAGAGGTAGTCTCCCTTCTTCATCTGGCTGAGTATCTTGTCCAGGCGCAGCGCATTCATAAACGACTTCATCGTCTCGCCGGACTGCCCATTGTTGGCAACCGCAACGCCGGGCTTGAAAAAGACGGAGAGCATCTGTCCCCAACTGATACCGGAACCGCCATCGCGATCGGTAATGGTGGAGTCGCCTGCCAGAAAGACCGTGGGTGCGGTCGGCGCGGAGACGATCTCAATGGTGCGCAGCGCGGCATGTGGACTCACCACTTCTACAGTTAGCTTGTCGTCCCAGTCGCGCGAGCTGCTGGGGTCGAACTGGTCCAGCGAAACCTCTTCGCGCCCCGTTGCATTCTGTGGCAGCTTGGGCAGATGTGGCGTGCGCACATTGGTGGTAAATGTGCGCTCAGCCACCTGGCCGGCGGGGACCTGGACCCGCATATCCATCAGCCGGCCCGACTCCGCCTTCAGTGTCGTGGTGGTCGCCACGCTCGAGTCGCCGAAGGTCACAATCACGTTGTAGTTACCCTCCGCAACTTTGGCCGAGAAGAGGAACGGTTTGTCGCTGGTGGTAGTGTTGCCCTTGTCGCCGATGGAGACCTGCGCGCCGGGCTCGTACCCGTAGCCCGGATCGTCCGCATACATCGCCATAGGCGCAACCCGCGTGTAGCCGGGCTTGGGCGGGCCTGCGCTGAAATCAAACTTCAGATCGATGGGCGCAGACAGCGGCTGCATCAGCGAGGGTGTCCGGGGCGCTGGTCGTGGTCCTGCCGGTGGCGCTGCCGCGGGTGGCGCGGCCTGCGCAGCAGCCATCAGCGATAACGACGTGCAGACCACAGCGGTGGAGCATACAACAGAGATTCGGCGGAGGGTTTTCATGGGTGGATTTGCCTTTCGCATCAAACACTGACAGAAGTTTCGCCACAACGGCGGGCCGACTGAGGATCGCTGCGACAGTTTACATTTTCCTGGCTACGCTCGGCCAATAACTGTAGAACATTTTCATAAATCCCCTCCCAGCGCGAGGCCGCAACATCTCCCAGCGCGAGGCCGCAACATCACGAATGCGGTACAGTCTTCAGGGAGACTCATGACAGAACGAATTCGTATTGGAATCGACCTGGGCGGCACCAAGATCGAGGGACTCGCGCTGGATGGGCATGGCGCGGAGATCGCTCGCCTGCGCATCGCCACGCCACAACACGATTATGCGGCCACGGTGCAGGCGATTGTAGAGGTGGTGCAACAGTTGGGGCAGCGCATTGGCGATCGCGAACAGGCCTCGGTGGGCGTGGGGATTCCAGGGACCATTGTTCGCGCTACAGGATTGGTGAAGAACGCAAACTCCACATGGCTGAACGGCCAACCGTTGGAGCACGATCTTAGCCTCGCACTTGGACGTCCCGTCCGCTGCGCCAACGACGCCAACTGCCTGGCCGTCTCCGAGGCGACCGACGGCGCTGCGGCTGGCGCAGGGCTGGTCTTCGCGGTGATTCTGGGCACAGGCTGCGGCGGTGGAATCAGCGTCCACAGAGAGGTACGCGTGGGGCCAAACGGCGTCTCCGGCGAGTGGGGTCACAATCCCCTGCCCTGGGCAACGCCCGACGAGTATCCTGGCCCGCTTTGTTTCTGCGGCCAGCGCGGTTGCCTCGAGACATGGATCTCCGGCACCGGGCTTGCCCACGATCATCAACGAGTGACTGGCAAGCAGCTCAGCGGTCCGGAGATCGTCGCCGCGGCAGAGAACGGTGACGCGGTGGCTGAGGCCAGCATCGTGCGCCTGGAAGATCGCATCGGGCGCGCTCTGGCTTCGGTGGTGAACCTGCTCGACCCGGACGTGATTGTAATCGGCGGCGGCCTCTCCAATCTCGACCGCCTCTACACGCATCTGCCCCCGCTGATTGCACGCCATCTGTTTGGTGGTGGAGCGCTGGCGACTCCGGTTCTGAAAGCCAGGCACGGCGACGCCAGCGGGGTTCGTGGAGCGGCCTGGCTCTGGCCCGCGTAGATCTCAGTGAGGATGCTGAAAAACTCCTGCATTTGCTTTTCGGAGGGAGCAGACACTTCAGCCCCCTGAATAAGGCCAATGGATTCAAAGGGATTTAGAGCATTTTCGGAATACACGTAAACTTTTCGAAGATCATACAAGGTGGATTTTCTTGTGGAAAAACCACTGGAATGCGGTGGCTTCGGTCTACACCAATTCCGAAAATGCGCTAGCCCCAGGCATTCTGCCAGGAATGGCAATCGAGCCTTTTTCAGCCCCCTCACGGCCTGCGGGCGAGTGCGATGCGTGGAATTTGCTGCAGATCGTCTACGAAGCGCAGCTCATTCCAGCCGGACAACAACTCCGCCACCGCCTCCTTCTGGCCGTAGCCAATCTCCAGGGCGAGCAGACCGTTGGGCTGCAGCGCGGCGCGCGCCTGGGGGATGAGGCGGCGATAGATGTCCAGGCCGTCCACACCGGCAAATAGCGCAGAGGCAGGTTCGTGGTCGCGCACCTGGGGATGGAGTCCCGTGCGATCCGTGGTGGGGACATACGGCGGATTCGAGACGATGACGTCCCACCCCGGAGCGTCGAGCGGTGACAGCGCTACAGGAAGAGCCGCAGGTCCTTCGACTGCGCTGCTCACTTCGTGAGCAGCTTCGCTCAGGATGACAGTCCTAATTCCATCCAGCAGATCGGACTGTACGAAGCGAATGCGGCCGGTGAGCGAGTGGCGCGCAGCGTTGGACGTGGCAATTTCGAGTGCCGCAGCGGAGAGATCGACGGCAGAGATTCGCGCACGGGGCAGGTGGCGGGCCAGAGCGATAGCAATTGCCCCCGAACCGGTTCCTACGTCGAGGATGCGCAACGGTTGAGTGGAATTCAGCTCTGTCTGCTTCAGTTCCTCCAGGACAGCCTCGACGAGCTGCTCGGTCTCGGGGCGTGGAATCAGCACGGCGGGAGTGACGCGGAGCGTGAGGCCGTAGAACTCCTGCTCGCCGGTGATGTACTGGATGGGCTCACTGGCCGTGCGGCGCAGAACCAGCGCGTCGTAGGCGGCCTGCTGTACGGGCGTGAGCTCACGTTCAGGATCGGCGAGAAGCGTGGCGTGGGTGATACCCAGCGCGTGCCGCAGCAGAGCTGCGGCATCGCGTGCGGCATCGGCGCGCAGGTCGGAGTACGCCTCGAACTGTTGCGTGGCGCGCGTCAGGGTTTCGCGTAGCGTCATGCGTTTTCGATGGGTCCGGGTCCGTTCACGGTCCTTACATTGATCCCTTGAAGGTCCCGGCCTGCGGAATAATCTCGATGATGTTGCCGTCGGGATCGGTAATGGTAATGGTGTCGCCATCGGTAAATGCAACGCCTTTGGCCTTCAGCAACTCTCCCGTGTGGTGGATGTCCGGCGAGGTCAGCAGGATTTTGGATTTGATGCCGAGGCTCGCTGCGGGAACAATCTCCACCATCTCGCCGGAGTTGCCGGGGAGATCGAGGAAGTCGCGCCAACCTTTGTATCGCGCGTCAGGTTTGAAGCCCAGCTTGGTCAGATAGTAGTCGCGCGCCGCAGCGGGGTCCTGCATGGCCAGGGTGACTGCGATCATCTTGTCGGCAACGCGGTCGGCACTCAAGTGCTGCCCAAAGTCTAGTGTGTGCTTCGATCCGGGCATGTACTGGGTGTACTCGATGGTCTGCGGAGAGGTGGCCTGCTGCGGCCCACGGAGAACGAAGAGCAGGTTGCCGGCGGCGGCCTTGTTCACGGCACTTGGAGTGAGCCCCTCGGCGACGTAAAAGTCGTGCAAGGCATTCAGATCGGCTCCCTCGAAGCATAGATGCATAAAGCTGGAGGTACTCGGCGTTGGGGGGCGTGCGGGGGTTGGTGCGGCAGTCGGCGCGGTGCCCGGTGCGGCAGCCTGCGCAGCATCGGGCGCGGGAGTTCGTGGCGGACCCGACGGGCCGGCCGGGTATAGCTCGATATATTGTGTGTCGTTGATCTTGACGAAGGACTGGGTGGTGACATCGCCGCGGGTCCAGGCGAAGGCCTGCTGGTAGCCGAGCTTATTGTAGAAGGCGAGTGAATCGGCGATGCTCTGTACGCGGATGGCGATGTGGGCGATGCCGTTCATCGGCGGCGTCTGAGTTGGGGCGGCTGCCGGGGACGCTGCGGCGGGCGTTGCTGCAGGCATGGTCTGGGCAGCGGCGCAGGTCGTAAGAGCTGCGGCAAGGGCGACGAGTGCGATGCGCTGGAGCGTGGTGCGTGCGAATTCAAGCTTCGGTTGGGTCATCTTCCGTTCCTCTCGGTACTGGTTTGGCGGATTTTTCCCGGCTAGAGGATTCTCTACGACTGGAGCGAGATTGCCAAGTCGGACAATACGTGCCAGCGAATTACCTGGTCATCCGGAGGATCGGGGATTGGGGTCTCCTGGTACCCTCCGCATGGCGTACCGCTTGCCAGCCAGTTTTCTGGGCTCGATGCCGGAAGCTCACTTCAAGGCAGCGAGCGGCTGGTATGATGGGTATGGATGACGACCAAGGTACAGGCGGCTGCGGCGGCCGGTGGCAAGATGGGCAACGGAGACGCGGCCTCGACTAGCGTGTCTCCGGCGTTGGTTTTGCTGGCTGGCTGGCTGGTTCCTGGGACGGGACACCTGCTGCTGGGCAAGTGGGTCCGCGCCCTGCTGCTGATGGTTTCGATCATGGGTATGTTTGCCATCGGAATCGCGCTCGCAGGCAAGGTTTACACGCCCAATACGGGAGAGCCGCTCGACATGCTGGGCTTTGCCGGCGACCTTGGCTCCGGCGTTTTGTATCTTCTGGCACGCCTGCTGGGCTGGGGACAGGCTCCCGTGCTGGTAGCGGTGGCGGACTACGGGACTAAGTTCATCGTGGTGGCCGGATTGCTGAACATCGTCGCAGCCGTGGATGCGCACTCGCTGGCCAGCGGGAGGAAGCAGTCGTGAACCTTTCGCACTTCAGCGCCGTGTTGCTGTTTTCCCTCTTCACCTCCATTGTCTTCGGCATCACGCAGCGCACGGAGCCGAAGAAGATGGTGCGCTTCGCAGCGTTCTGCTTTGTGCTGTTCGTAGCCGGCACGGTGGCGGCGAGCTGGGCAATGTGGTTGATTAAACCGTAAGTGGATGAATCAAGCCTGTTTCAGCACCCGCTACAGCCCCGCAAGTCGTTATTCTGGCGCAGCCAGAATCTCCGGATTGCTCTTTCTCCTGGGAGGGAGCAGGGTGTTGCTGCCAGGACGCACGCACCAATACTCATGCGTAGCCATGCTTACCACAGCGCATAGTCGCCGCGCAGGATGACCCAGAGTGCGAGCAAGAGATTGGCCGTAGCATGCGCAGCCACGGCATCCCCCAACCTGCCGCGCAGCTTCGCAACCACAGCGAAGACCACCCCGGCCAGCACCCCGGCCAACCACATTCTGCCGTGCAGGATTCCGAATGCCAGGGAACTGGCGACCACCGCAAACAGACTCAGGCTGGCGAAGGGAATGCTCTCCACATCGGCCGACATAAACCGGCGAGCGATATATCCGCGAAAGGCCAGCTCTTCGGCAAACGGGACCGTGACCACGGCAGCCAGTGTCCGAAGCGCGATCCATACGGCGCGCTGCTCGGCGCTCAGTCGCGTCAGGCCCATCGCCACGCTGGTCAGGATCACGCCGCTGCCGGCTGTATCCCTGCCGGTCATGTCCTCGCCGATCCAGTGGTCAATCGCAATCCAGAACACAAACACCACAACGCCGGCTGCCGGCCCCAGCCAGCCAAATCGCCAATCCATTTGCAGGTACCGGCGGCGATAGACGAAAAAAACCGCAAGCGCCGCAAGCAGACGAAGCGGGTACAGCCATTCAAAGCCGTCCGAGGCCGCCTGGGCCAGAAGTCCCGCAGCCAGGATTGCAAGCCATGGCAGCAGATAGACCGCGGCAACATTGACGCCAGAGCTGCCCGCATGCGGGACATGCGTCGGCTGCACCGCAGAGGCGGGGGCAGAGCGTCGAAACCACGAGACGTTGTTGACCGTGATGAGGAAGGCTAGCCCGACGCAACAGAATAGAATCCATCCGGCCTGGGTGTGGAAGCCTCCCAGCGCCACCGCCGTATATCCCGAATTTCCAATTGCAATGAGCGCAGCAATTCGCACCATGTTCAGCAGCCAACTGAGGTAAAGCGCGATCGGCACCAACAGCAACGCCCGGCGAAGTCGCAACTCGTTCCGCGTGAACAGCAGCCAACCCACCGTCAGGCTCAACATCAGGGCCAATCCTTCGACCCCTGAACATTGGTCTGCAACGACGACCGAAAATGTGTTGGTGCCCACCATAAAATGCCCGGGGTCCCGGAACACGTTGCCATAGAAGAGGCCCAGCAACAAGGTCACGCCGTGAAAGGTCGCCGACTGCATCCGATGTCCGAGCCATGAATGCGGACGGTCCCAAGCGATAATCAACAGGCTGCGCACCGACATCATCAGCAAATCGCACAGTGCCGCAAGACCCCACGCGTTGCCCAGGCTACGAGGCAGAAGCAACGGTTTGGGCAGATGAATCAGGGCCCCACCCATCGTGACAGGCAAAATCACCAGTAATCCGTACCAGACACACAGCACTCCATGTTGCAGAGCCGTACCTGGCGGCACAGAGTTCATAAGGAAATAATCGGTCTTGACAAACAGAACCAAAACGCATGCGTGCAGCACAGCCCAGCCCTTGTGCAGCGGAGAAACACTCCCTTGCAAGGCCTTCAGTTTTTCTCGCCCAAAAAACAGCAGCGCCACGCAGAAGAAAATAGTCGAGACAGTGACGGTCCGCGCCTGTAACCAGCGAAAGGGTAGTGGTTCGAGGGTGACGGGCTGCCCCAAGTCCGTGTATCCGCTTTGCCCCTGTAGCCAGGGATGGGGCAGGGCAGTGACCAGGATGCATTCGATCATCAGAATGCAGGCTGTCCACCAGCAACGCGCGTAGATCGTGTTGCCGAGGATCCTCGACCACCCGCCCCTCGCGATGATGGAATCCTTATCCGGCAAAAATTTGAGGTTCCTGGACAAAACAGTGGACTCTGATCAGAGCCTGATGCGCCCCCGAATTACCAGGATAGCGCCGCCTATAAACGCCAGAGCTCCCATCCCCGTTGCAGGGTCAATTTCGGGCGCACCTCCGCCGCCGCCGCCATCAGGGATGCCGGCGAAAGCGGTATGCGTGGCAATCAATGTGATTACCACGACCGCCAAAAACTGGCGGAAGTACTTCATAGACTAGTTCTCCATTTTTTGTTATAGCACAAAGAAAAGCAAGAAAACCATACTATTGTGGGATGCGGCGGGGGGGGTGTCCTGTTTTCGGGCAGTGGCGGGTTCCCTCTCCTAATCCATGGGTACTGTTCTTTGCAGTCCAGGGTACATCGACCGGCACTGGCTCCTACACCCTGGCAACCATCCATGCTTCATGGGTTGGCGTGGGCGGAACGGGTAAAGGTGGCGAGTTGGGGGGATTTGGGGGAGAAGTAGCTGCTGTCCCAGAGTGCGCGGTAGATCTGGCCTGTGACCTCGGCGGCTTTGGAACCGAAGGTAGGACGCCCGCCCTCCAGAAAGACGACCGTAACGATGCGGCCGTTGGGTGTATCGGCGTAGGAAGCGAACCATCCCAGTCGGGTGCCGTTGTTGGAGCAGGTGCCCGTCTTGCCGAGCACAGGGAACTCGCGGAAGGTGGCGCGCAGGGAGCGGGCTGTACCGTACTGGACGGCGCCCTCCAGGCCGTCGCGCATCTCAGGAATGAGCGATGCGATGTCGAGGGTGCGCTTCACTTTGGGCACGAAGGATGCAATCTCTGCGGACGACTGCGGATGTTGCAGGTAGTAGAGCGTACCGCCGTTGGCAATGGCCGCGACCAGCGCTCCAAGTTGCAGCGGGGTCATGGAGATGCCTTCGCCGAAGGAGCACATTCGGCCTACACCACCCTGCGCGGCTGGCAGTTCGGTGTCGGGATAGACGCCAAGCTGTTCGCCGGGGATGTTGTAGCCGGCGAGTTCGCCAAGACCGAACTGGTTGGCGTAGTACTTCACGCGCTCGAAGCCCATCTTGCGGCCTAGCGTCTCAAAGTAGGGATTGACGGAGTGCGCCAGCGCCGGGGTCAGCGTGAGGGAGTAATGGCCGCCAAGGTTGACCGGAGTGTCGCGCGTGATGAGCCCTTCGTCGAGTGCGGCCAGGGTGACGGCGAGCTTGATGGTGGAGCAGGGCTCGGCCCCGCCGGAGAGTGCGAGCTTCTGGTTGACCATCGCGAGGATACGCCCGTTGGTGGGATCAATGGCCAGCGCCGTGCCGTTCAAGTTGCCCAGCGCCTGCACGGCTGCATCGCGGACGACCGGATCTTCGCCCGCAGTCGAGTCGCCCAGGGTGACGTTGTCGGTGAAGGAGCTGGCGGTAAAGCGCTCGACAGGGCCACGGCGATGGCGGCGGTTGAGCACCTGTAGAGTGCGCGCGCTGCTTGCGGCTCCTTTGCGTGCAGAAGTGGCTGCCTTCACGGCAATGGCTGAAGTGCGGGCGCGCGTAGCTGCGATGGAGGTGCGTACCGAGGTCCGCGTCGCCGAGCGGGAGCTCGACGCAGTTGTCTTCGCCGCCGTTCTGGACGCGATAGTTCTGGACTTGACGGACCTGTGTGCAACCGTCTTGGTCGCGGTTGTCTTATGCGTCGCCGCCTTCGATGCTGCGGCCTTCATTCTGCCGGCCTTTGCTGCGGCGGATGTGCTCGGCGGCGTGGGCTTTCCTTGCGAGAAAGCCACCCGTTGAAGTGGAACGCTCAACATCGCGAGTGCGAGGAAGGCCGTGATTAAAGTCTTGCGATGGTGGTTCAGGGCCATCAGGAAGCTTCTCCGAAGTTGCTTGCTGCATCTGCTGCGTGCGTCGATCCGAGCTTACCTTGCGAGGCAATTCTGGTGCCTGATCTTTCTACGATTCTTGCAATACTCCTGCTTGTTCTTCAAGCCCGTCGCGATGATATAAGTTCACCTGGAGGTTTCAAACCACCGCTCCGCATCAGACCCTCAAGACGCATTCGACGCCACATTCGACCACCCGGCTATAACTCGGAGGTGCTATCCCGGGCTTGCAGGTGCTGTCCCCCGGTACTCGAACCTGCTCTCTGTATTCTACTGTATTTCTGGCACTTCGGATGCAACCACCCTGAATAGTTCAGATTGCCACCCGGCGATTCTCCTGCATGTTGCTTATTGGCTACGGCGCAGGAATGCCGGGATGTCGAGTTCATCGGTCTCGGGAGGCCCCGCATGGGAGGCGCTTGCGCCAGTGAAGAGGCATACCTCGTGCGCCGGCTCCTCGGGATCATACTCCGGCGGGGAGGGTCGCGTGCGCTGGATGGGGCCGTCGACGCAGCAGTCGTCGCACAGGTCGTACTCGGCCAGATGCGGATCGGATGGATCGGGCTCGACTGCGGGCCGCAGTCGGACGTTGGGGGTGCGGAAGAACTCGTCGTCGAAGACGGAGGCGGCCACCGGAACCAGCTCCGGCTCGCAGGGGAGATTGGTTTGGGCTTGCCCACCATCGAACTCGGCTTCAGGCGCTCGGTCGCCGTCGGTCTCATAGCTCCAGTTCATCGATTCGCCGGTCTCCCCGGCATCAGCCTCGGGAGCCGGAATGGGAGCCGCCACTGCGCAGATTGCGGTCTGGGCCACGCACTCGGTCATCGGAAACGAAGCATGTTGGGCGGCTTCGACCGAGTGGTGCGCGCGTGCCTGCTGGGCCTCCTGGATCTCGCTGGCAAAGCGCGGCGTGGCATCGCGCCCACTGTAGCCGCGGCCTCGGATCGGCACCTCTTCATCGGCAGTCATCAGGGTCGATTCGGCCAGCATGCGCGCTCGGCGCTCCGGCATCTCGTGGCGGAAGCCGGTGGCGATTACGGTGATCTTCACCTGGTCGCCCATGCGCTCGTCCTGCACCGCGCCAAAGATGATGTTGCAGTCTTCGTGGGCGGCGTTCTGGATAATCGTGGATGCCTCGTTGACCTCGGTCAGCTTCAAATTGCTCGACCCCGTGATGTTGATGAGGATGCCGCGCGCTCCATCGATTGCGCCCGCCTCCAGCAGCGGCGAGGCCATGGCGGCCATCGCGGCGTCCATCGCGCGGTTCTGTCCCGAGCCTGTCGCTGTGCCCATCACCGCGTAGCCCATGCCGGCCATGGTGGTTTTTACATCGGCGAAGTCGCGGTTGATGATGCCCGGAATGGTGATGATGTCGGAGATGCCCTGCACACCTTGGCGCAGCACGTCGTCGGCAATGCGGAAGCTCTCGAAGAAGCCTGCATCCTTGGCCACCGCAAGCAGCTTCTCGTTGGGGATGACGATCAGCGTGTCCACCGATTCGATCAGCTCCTGCATGCCGCGCTCGGCCTGCATCATGCGCCGCTTGCCCTCGAAGGCAAATGGCCGGGTGACGACGGCCACGGTGAGCGCGCCCATCTCGCTGGCCAGGCTGGCGATCACCGGAGCGGCACCGGTGCCCGTGCCGCCGCCCAGTCCGGCGGTGACAAACACCATGTCCGCGCCCTCCAGCGCCTCGATGATCTTGTCCGAGTCTTCCAGTGCTGCGCGCCGTCCAATGTCGGGGTTGGCGCCCGCGCCCAGTCCGCTGGTCAGCTTCACGCCCAGTTGCAGCTTCACCGGCGCATTGGACAGTTGCAGGGCCTGCATGTCCGTGTTGGCGGTGATGAACTCCACCCCCTCGAGCCCTGTGGCAATCATGCGGTTGACGGCGTTGTTGCCGCCGCCGCCCACGCCGATTACCTTGATGCGCGCGCCGCGTGCAGCGTCGTCCTGATAGTGGATGCGGAGAT
>Ga0326727_10008444_pt1 | contig 26124 bp, 25 predicted proteins | sample MB2enrmetagenome_FD_207643 | JGI IMG/M metagenome (GOLD analysis project Ga0326727, IMG submission 207643) | Lab enriched peat soil microbial communities from McLean, Ithaca, NY, United States - MB29MY | ecosystem: Environmental > Terrestrial > Soil > Wetlands > Peat | place: USA: New York...
ATGGTATACTTGGAAAGCAGCGCGCTCGCGGATAAATAGGATTTATATAAAGCGTTGTATTGTCTTTCCTGGTTATCGATGTCGTAAATCCACGCGCCCGCTTTAGTAAGGTCGCGTTGTTTCCCAGCCACTTCCAGATTCGCTCGCGACGTCGCGACCGCGTTCACGGCGCTGTCCAAGGCGTCTTTACTGATCGACTTAGGATTCAGTTCGTAGGCGGCTTGTTGCTTATCCAATTCATCCTGAGCGGTTTTCAAGGCCGCCTGCGCGGACACGACTTGAGCCTCCGCGACGTCCAGGGTTTCTTTTCGGGGCTGTGCCCTCAGCTCCGCCAAGAGCGTTGAGGCTGCCTGCGCCTGTGATTCCAATTGTTCAGCGGTGGCCCTCTGTATTGAGTCATCGATCAACAACAGAACCGTCCCCTTCTTGACCTCCTGGCCTTCGGCCACCAGGATTTGTTTCACCGTGCCGAGTACTTCCGGATAGACGTTGATGTTCTCTCCGCTCGCTTGATCGCTTTCCAGGATGCCATTGGCATAAATCCCATTCGGATACGGATTGGCTGCCGGACTGAAGGCCGGTGGCAATGGGGGCTGGGTGACACCCGATAGATAGGCGAGTGCGCATCCGCCGAGAAGACCGGCCATGGAAAGGGCGAATAGTAGCTTTCTCACGCCGCACCTCCCTTCATAGTTCCAGTCAGCACGCCGTCCGCCATCGTTAAGATCCGCGAGGCGAACTGGCTGATTCTGTCGTCGTGCGTGACGATCAAAATGCACCGCTTGTCATTGAGAACGTTTTGCTTCACGAAGCCAACGATTGCCTGGCCGGTATCGCCGTCCAACGAGGCGGTAGGCTCATCCATGATCAGAATGTCCGGTTGCCCGGCAATTGCACGGGCGATAGCGACGCGCTGTTGTTCTCCGCCGCTTAGCTTCACCGGCGGTAGCCCAGCGCGGCCTTTCAAACCGACGATGTCCAGATACTTGGTGGCCTCGACGATGGCCTCTTTCCAGTTTCTTCGCTTGAGGATCAGAGGAATCGCCACGTTTTCGGCCGTGCTCAACCGGGGGAACAGATGAAAATCCTGGAATACGAATCCGATCTTGTGCAGGCGGAAATCGGCAAGCTTGTCGCTGCCGAGATTCCAGATCTCGGATCCTTCCACGGAGACGCTGCCCGAGTCAGGCCGAAGGATACCTGAGAGCACGCTCAATAGTGTCGTCTTGCCGCTCCCCGACGGCCCCACGATATACAGCATTTCGCCAAAATAGGCGTCTACGCTAACGCCTCGCAAGGCTTGCGTTCTGGCCGCGCCCTCTCCAAACCACTTGATTACGCCCGTCGCTCTGATCGCTGGATCCGGCATATCACCCTCGGAAAATATCGAACGGCTCTATCCGCAAAACCTTTCGGATGCCGAAATAGCTGGAAACGGCGGCTATGATCACACTCATCACCAAGGCAAGGGCGAGATTCCAATAGGTAATCATCGCCGCATAGTCCGGGAGCCTTATCCTTGCGAGCCTAATCAAAATGGCGCACATGCCGATTCCCAAACCGTAGCCCGTGAGAGCCGTGAAGCTTGTCTGAAACAAAATCATGAAGATCAATTCGCGGCTTTTTGCGCCGATGGCCTTCAGCGCGCCGAACTTATCGAGGTTCTCCAAAACGAACGTGTAAAAGGTCTGGCCCGAAATAGAGAGGCCCACGATAAAGCTCATCACGGTCATGATCAGGAGGTTGGTCCCCATGCCGGTCTGGTAAATGTAAAAGTTGGTAATTCGATCGATGAACTCATCCTTCGTCAATGCCAAATAGCCAAGGGCGCGTGCCTGTTGCTTGATGCGGGCTGCATCGGCGGGGGTCTTCGGCTCGACGAGAACATAGGAGATCGTGAATCGCGGATTCGGAAGGTATTGCAGAGCTCGTTCGTATGTCGTGTACAGCGTTGGAACTCCGAAGAGACCGCTGCTGGCGACCTTAGCGATGCCCACAATGGTTCCCCGGTGATCATTCACCTGGAATACCGTTCCCACGTGAGGATTGCCCAGTTTACGGAATTCGGGGTCCTCGACCACAATGAAAGCATTCTCGCCATAGATGTCTTCGATCTTTCCCTGGATGAGTTCCGGGCGGCCGAACAGGCTTGTATCGTCCAGGCCGATTACCGTCACAGACTGGTAGGCGCCGTCAGCCAGCTTAACGAGAGCTCCGCCGGTGTATACGGGGACCGCGTAGCTCACGCCTTGCATGCTCCGGACCGCGTCCAGCACGTAATCCGGCATGCCGATCGTATTTGCGACCGTTTGGACGGCCGGATCCATGACCCAGATGGACGCACCGAGGTTCAGTACTGTCGCCGATGCTCGTTTCATTGTTCCGGCGAACATTGCAGTCATCTGAATTATCAAAAAAACGGCGAAGGTGATACCCACGAGCAACGCGGTAAACTTCGCTTTGTCGTTCACCAGCAGCTTGTAGGCGAGTTTGAGGATTCCTGTCATAGAGGTTAATCCGCTGGACGCAATTGACTACGAAATTCTTGCAAGAGTGCTGCCAGAACGGAGACTATGACAGGTCCCAACAGAATGCCCAGCGGGCCAAACGCACTGGCGCCTCCCAACACAGAGAGCGCAATGAGCAGGGGCGGCTGGCGGAGCCGTGTGCCCACCATTCGGGGAAGCAGTAACAGCGTTATTACCTCTTGCCCTGCTAAGCAGACTAAAGCGACCAGCGCCGCCTTAACATAGGTTCCGTGAGTCGCCAATATGACCGCAAGGGGCAGCCAGACGGCCGCGGCGCCTACGAGGGGAATCATCGATGCGAGTCCAGCGAAGGCGCCCCACATGGCGGGCGACCCTATGCCGGCAATTCGGAAGATGATTTCGAATAAGATGGCCTGTATCGCGCCTCCAGCGAGGATCCCGTCCACATTCGCTACGATCGTGTCTCGAATCGTGGTGAGAATTCTGTTGGTCACAGAGGCGTCAAGTGGAAGGATTGCCGTCAACTGCGCCAGCCAGCCCTGGCCGTAAACCAGCAGCACATAGAGAAACAGCACTGTCAATGCGGCAGTGAAAAGACCTCCGGCAACCTGGTTGAGGTCCGTCATTGCTTGTTGAATGGCTTGCCGATTGATCGAGGCGCCCGCTGTCAGCCGCTCTCCTGCGCGCAAGATGGGGCCAAAGGCGCCGGATTTGATTTCATGGTTCATCGCCACGCCCGCGAGCAGAATGAGCGTCACGATCGGTCCCACGGTTACCAAAGTCGTGATCAAGGCTGCTACCGAAGAGCGCTTGACGAGGCGACTGGCTCGCTTCTGCAATGGATCAAGGACAATGGCCAGGATTGCAGCTAGCACCATTGCGGTCAGAAATGGTCGCGCCATTCGATACGCGGCGGGCAACAAGGCCGCTATGGCGATCCCGAGGATCAGCAGGCCAATCCTGCGGCTATCCATCCAACTCGCCGGATCGAACGGGTTCCGACCCGGAGGCGGTATCGGTGCCGAAGGAGTCATCGAATCTCGAACCTCATTTAACAATTAGTGCCAAGCCGAGAGCGGCCGCCAGGCCCGGGGCCCGGTCCAGCCGCTCCCACCGGTCAATCGAGTGATCAGGCCCGGGCGCGGAGCGCTAATCCGCGGCCGCCTTTTCCGCATAATCGCGGCGGACCTCGGCGATGCGAGCCTCCTGGCGCCGCCGGATCTCGCCCTGTGACTGATCGGCCTTGGCTTTCAGGGTCTGGATCCTCGCTTCGCGCTCCTGCTGCCGCAATTGCATCTTGACGCGCTTGCGGGCAATGGCGTTTTCCAGTTTCATGCGCAGGCCGTCGATCTTAGCGTCAATTTTCGCCAGCCGGTCCGCCCTGGCCTGCGCTCGCTCGGCCTTCAGTTGCTCCATCTCAGCGCGATGGGCGGCCGCATCGCGGTCGTCCTGCGTGTCCTTCACCAAAGTTCGAGGCCGACGGAACACCACGCCTCCAATTCGTTCTACTTGCGTGTCTAAAGGCGTATTCCACTCCTCGGAGATATCGGCGACCAAGGCGAACTTACCGGGCGTCAGCGCCGTTGTTACGTCGTCGATGAACTCGTCAGTTACGCCCGCGTGTTCCATATCGCCGATGGAGCCGATCAGGGCGCCCGCGGTGGCGCCAATGACCGCGCCGACCGGCCCGCCGAGAAGCCCCACGAGGGCGCCCACCACGGTGCCGCCACCAATCCACGGGAAGGCCAGCTTATCAGGATTGTCGATGAGCCGCAGGCCCCCGCTGGGTTCTTTGGCGATAATCTGCGCCTCGTAAACCGAGATTTCACCCTCGCGGTCCAACTGCCGGAGGACTTCGAAGCCCTCAAAGGCTTTGGCCGGATCATCGAAGACGACCACGATCAGTTTTTCCATGGGGCTTACTCCGTCTTGGAAGCAGAAGTAACGTCCGCGCGAGCGCGCTGGAGCGCGGTCTTCACTTCGTCGATAGCAACTCGCACTCCGCGCTGCAACTCGTTGAAGGCGGCTTCGTTCGCCATCTTCAGGGCATGCACCTGCTTCTGGGCGGCATCCTGTTTGGCGTGCAAGTCCGCCAGCTTCGCATGAACGGCGGCCGTCGCGGCTGTTTTCTTCTCCGCGGCCGCACCAAAGGTGGTGTTGATGCGCGCTTTCCATTCGGCGAGTTCTGCCTCCAGACTCGCAGTCAGGGCGTGCCGCGCAGAGTCGTATTCTTCGCGGAAGACTTTGGCCTTCGCCTCCGCCGCAGCCTTTCCGTCGGCAGTCGCCTGCTTCAGCTCCGCATTGATGGACTGCATGCTGGCGTGGAGTTCCTTGAGAAACTCTTCGATCTCGGCCTGCTGTCCTTTGCGCGCGGCATCGAGGTTCTTCGTCAGTTCGGTGACACGAGCCATGGTTTTGGCTTTGGCTTCGTCGTTCTGTGTTTTCAACTCGGCGCGGAGCTTGTTGGCCTCCGCGGTGATGGCGTCGATTTCCTTTTGCACTTTCGCCATCGAACTGTGAAAGGCCTTTTTGCGGGCCTCAAAATCAGCGGACGCTTTATCCTTCGATTGCTTGGTTTCGGGAATCATGAGATGCTCCTTCGCACTCTTGTGAAGCAAGCCGCAAGCCAAACACTGCCGCCTGTCCCAAGTCTGCGTGTTTCAAGCTGCAATGGCGCCGGGCATTAGCTGGCCGGCAGAATGCGAATCCGCTTCTGGGCTCGGTGTCCAACACTTGGTCACGTCGTTGCGCGCAAACGCGGGCATTTACAGTTTGAAGCGTTCGGTTACTGGCGGAGGCTCCAGCAGGCGGGGCTGACGAGAGCTCCGAATCTGAACGCACAGACTAACTGCGCCCACGTCCCCGGGAAGGTGCGCTGCGCGGAAAAGGCATAGTGCGGGGTATGCCGGGCGCCTGACCCCGATTTTCGAATTCCCTCTGGCGGGATTGGCCGAGTGACCGCGATTGGCGCTGCTGCTCGAGTTCGGGATTTGAAGGTGTTTTCTGCCACTGCCCGGCGCTGTTCCGCTGATACCAGCCGTCCGAACGATGCTCGTAAAGCTTGCCGTCCCTGCCGGCGTACAAATCCGGAACGGCGCCCCGGCCCTGCGGCAAGGCCCTCCCACGCTGCTCAAAGGTCCGCGCGACGACGGCATTCCCTCCCCAATGACTGTAAGCGTTCACATTGCCGCGAATCCATGGCCGGTTGGGGGTGCCCCAGTGAAGGTTCCAATGCTCTGAGAAGATGCGGTGCGTGAAGGGCGTGCTGTGATACCACCAGTAATAGCCGACCGGATGCCAGAACCATCCGCCGCCCCAGTAACTGAATTCGAATCCGAGTCCCCAGGTCCAAGGCCAGCCGCACCAGAAGTCTCCGCAGACGATTCCTGGATACCACCATCCCGTGCCAAAAACCACCACGCCGTCCGCGACAAATGCTCCCATGTAACCGGGCGTGTAGCCCATATAGACAAACTCCGGAGTAGCCTGGTAGACGCGCACATAGCGCACATGGTAAAGAGGGCAATCCGGGGGAATCGTATAGATCACCGAGGGAATCATGTCGGCGACGGTCCAAGGACCCAACGGCGAATCCGCTGTGAACCAGATGCCGTGTTGAACGGCATAGTAGCGTCCTTCAGCGTGAATCACTTCGAAAGAGGTGTTGACGGCATACTCCATACTGGTGCCTGCAATGGGCCGGAACTGCGGGTCGCCACTATAGTGAACTTCCAGTTTCGCTTCACTTCGCCGGACGGTGGCTGTCTGCGGAATCTGATTCTCGATCACAGCCTCCCGCGCCTGCTCAGTGCCAGGAATCGAAGACAGTACATGCCCCTTCGGGCTTTCCGCGGAAATCCGTGTGAAATCCCGCGGCAGCTGCGCTCCGGGCACCCAATCCCACGGTCCTGCGAGCGACTTTGCACGGAACCAGCGGCCCGCCAGCAAAGTGTAATATTGCTGGCCCTTCGTGTCCATGAAGATGTCGTTGTCTGAATTCGTGACGTACAGCAAATCGGTCTTGGGAATGGGAGCGTATGCCGGCTCGCCGCGCGTGACCAGCAGTTCGGCGGGAACCGTGCTGACGTAAACCGCCGGAGGATTTTCCGCCGGCGCCGCCGCCGGCTGAGCGCCGGGTTCTTGCTCCTCATCCTTGGTGAGTTGTTGCTTGATCCCGTCTAGATCCTGCGGCGGATTTGACGCCGCAGTCCACGGCCCATTCAGAGAGGATGCCGTCATCCACCATCGGCCGCCGTCCAAATAGAACGTTCCGGCCGAGGAATCGAACAGCAGCAACGCGGGGGTATTCGCAACGCGTGTATAGCGGGTGCCCTCAACCGGGCGGTAAACCGGCTCGCCGTCGATCAAGATCAACGCGGTGGGCGCCTTGCCGAAGACGATCTTAGGGGGATCGTTCTTTAACTGGATCGACTCGGCTTTCGTCTCCGCCTCTGCGATTGCGAGGTCCGCCAGCAGGCGGTCCAGGGAAACAGTTCGCGGCCAAGCGGGAACGCTTTCCCTCACGGCCTTGAGTAGGGTCGGTTGCAATGAACTCGCGGTGGGAAAGTGCGCGTCCTTGATGGTGATGTCCTCGAAAGCCACCATTCTGGTCTCTTTATCGATCTCTGTCCTGGCGTGGATCGAAACGGTGCCAAAAATCGCCGCCGGATCTTCCTTCCGCGTGACGATCACCGCGGAGCGAGCCTCGATGCGGTTGTCCTTCCAACTATCCACCTGAGGCTGATAGATCACGAGATGAACACTGTCGGTATCGATCTCCCGTGGCCAGTCTCCGTTGCCGCCCGAAGGCGTTTGAGCGAACAGCAGCGGAAGGGAAAGGTATGCGAGTATCAGTAGATTTGGGAAGCGCATCAGCAGACCTCTTTCAACTCGTCCGGAGCACTTTCTCTGCCACGCAACTCGCGCAATTCCGAACCGGCGTTTACGCCGAGCGCTCAACGACGGGTTTCTGGTCCCGGTCGCTCGCTCATGTCGCGAAAGGGCATCCGGAGCTTTCGGGCTATCTCAGGCCAAAACTCACGGAGCACGTCGAAACCCACGTCTTGGGTGATGGAAAGGCCGACCTGCCTCATGACCGGGGTGAAGCCAAGTTCGTCACCGGGGTGGTAAACGCCGTTGAGAGCAACGGCGCTGACCGTTCCCAGCCACTCCGAGAAATTGAACATGTACTTGCCGCTATCGCGATAAGCGATGAAGGCATGCGCCGCCGCATGAAACAGGCGTTTCTTGTTGCTGCCGTGACCCAGGCGATAGTAACGAGGATCCTCCGAGAATGCTGTCGGGTAAGCGAAATCCTTGAAGAATCTCCAGGTCGTTTGTCCGGCGAAGTCAACGCCGAACCGTTTTCCATATCCTGCGGCGCCCTGTCCGAAGGTGGGATCGCGGTTGGCAGCCTGATCCAGACTTGCGTTGAAACCGGCAGAAAAAAATGAGACGGGATCGAAGGTATCATGGACTAGCAGGGCGAACTTGTCTTTCACTTGAAACGAGCAAAGCAACGTGTCCGGTTTGTAATGTGGCTGGTGTGCCGATTTGCGTTCCAACTTCCGAGCGAGGAGTCCCGCGGCCTTCCGGAACGGCCCTCGATAATCCGCCCACCTCACAAGCGGCGGAGGCTCCAGGCATGGGGCGAAGCTGTTCCGCCTGGTTTCCTCCGGCACTGCGCCGGCAGATGCGGGCGGTTGCGCATTTATCGGGCCGCTTCCCGCCAGCGCCATCAGGATGCAGGTTTCTGCCCAACGCCGAAAGCGCGCCCGGACTTTCATGGCGATCGTCCTCAACGTGCCATCGAGCAACGTTGACTAAGTTCCCAATTCCGCGGAACCCTGGGACCTCTCAAAGAGCCGTGAGGTAACCGCCCCGAAAATGAAACCCCCCACGTGAGCCACGTAAGCTACGCCGCCTGTTTGTACATCCGCCACAGAGCCGACCCCACTGAAGAACTGAATGATGAACCAGAGGCCGATCAAAAGCGCCGCGGGAATAAACGTGATGCGGGCGAACCAGCCAAAGAACAGCACGGTCTTTATCTGATCATGGGGGTAGGTGATCAGAAAGGCGCCCATCACGCCCGCAATCGCCCCGCTGGCGCCCAAATTGGGAACGGTGGATCCGGGCATGGCGGCGATCTGCGCCAGCGAAGCCACCAGACCGCTAAGCAGGTAAAACGCGAGGTAGCCCAGACGCGGCATGGCATCCTCGACTTCCGGGCCAAACGCCCAAAGGAATACCATGTTTCCCGTAATGTGCATCCAGCCGCCATGCATGAACATCGCCGTCAAGATGGTGATCCAGTGCCGGCCGGCGACAATATCAGCGGGGACAAGCGCCCACTGTTTTACAAATTCATCGCCACCTATCAGCTCGGACAAGAAAACGAGCACGTTCACGACGATGATTGTGATTGTGACGATAGCGAAACGTGTGGGCCGTCGAGATGCATCCGACAATGGGATCATGCCACCCATGCGGTCTTCCTCCGATTTTCCGGACAGACACCCTCGTCAACGAGATGCTGCCCCGGGCTTGCTCTTCGTTTAAAGCTCCGCACTGGATTCTCCCAGATCAACCCTTCGTTCGTCAACACGCCTGCCCGGCAGGTACTCGACGGTGGGGAAACGTCGCACCGGCTGGGGATAGAGCGCCATAAGGTCCAAAACCTCGGGCGGCATCTCGGAGCTCACGTGCAATCCCAGCTCTTTGGCGTACTCGAAGGTGATGGGAAAATCGTGTGTCCACCTGCCTTCGGAGAGCGTGGCCGCCAGCTTCTCCACGACCGGATCGGGATATTTGCCGCGAAGCAGCCCACGAACTGTTTCTTGGACTTGGGTAATCGCCTTCTTCGCCTGGTCCGCGAGGATCAAGGTTTCGTCATCGATCCTATCCTTCGATTTTTGCTCCACCGCCTTCAGCAACGACACAGCTGGGTATTGCCCCAGTTGAGGATCGACCGGCCCAAGCACGGCATGGTCGCTGACTATGATTTCATCGGCCGCCAGCGCGATCAACGTGCCGCCGGACATGGCGTAGTGCGGCACAAGGGCGGTGACTTTCCCCTTCCGCCGGTTTATGGCGGTTGCAATTTGTGTCGCCGCCAGTACCAGCCCCCCTGGCGTATGCAGCACGATATCAATAGGAACATTCGGATCGGTCAGGCGAATGGCGCGAATGACTTCCTCCGAATCATTAACGTCAATGTACCGCACCAGCGGGAAGCCGAGAAAACTCATGGTCTCTTGCCGATGCGCGAGTAGAATCACTCGCGAACCGCGCTTGCGTTCAATCTGAGCGATCAGTCTGCGCCGTGACGCCTCAAGCCAGCGCTGCTTCATCATGGGCTGCAGGGAGGTCAGCATGATAAAGATCCAAAATACATCCATTGGGCTGATATTCGTGGCTGCGGTCATCTTCGCCTCCGTAAGAGCTTCAGTGGGGCAACTTGCAGGCCACGCTTATGACGGCGTATTTTCAGTCGATCGAAGTGGCGTTGCCCTCGCACGAACCCATTTCTGGACTGGGTGTCCAACACTTCGGCACTTCACGTACCGCCGCGCCTAGTGCCTGCGCCCGCGACTGAGCAACACATTCACCAGCCCGAAGCCGCCAATGGCGATCCCCGCCGCGCGGTCCATCCGACGCATGGTGCGATCGGTAATCCTACTGCGTAAACGGTTCGCCGCACTTACCAGAATGATCCACCAGATCATCGACCCGCAGAATACGCCGGCCACCAGAAGGGAAGTCTGCCACAGCGGTCCTCGTCGCCCTACGCCGAGCGTGGCCAGGACCGCCAGAAACGAGAGCACGGTAGTAGGGTTGCTCACGTTGAGAAGAAACGCGGAGACAAAGTCTGAATTGGCTGAGGAATTGTCCTCCCCTGCCTCGAGCGACCGTGGCGGCTTACAGTAGTACACCACTCCGATGCCCGTTAAGAGGATCCCGCCGATCACCCGGATCCAGAACTCTTCGCGGATCAGAAGCTGAATCACCAGACTGATGCTGAAACCGGCGATCGCGCCGTACAGCGTGTCCGCGAGCGCCGCGCCTAACCCCGAAATCATGCCCGATTTCCAGCCCTTCTCGAGCGTCCGCCGAATGCAGAGCAGGTTAACCGGGCCGACCGGAGCCGCGATGATCAGGCCGGCGGCCAGCCCGCGGATCGGCAATCCCAGGTCCACAGCCATGACAGGAATGCCACGGCAATCTCCCTTCCAAGCATCCCGACTTCAAGTTGACTTTGCCGCTTGGTGGCGGCCTTTTCCCGGCCTTCGGATTGCAGATATAACCATGCTTGTGCTACCTCGCGGGGGCAGGGATTGGCAACGCGAAGCGAGCGGCTCTCCAAACAGGTGACCAAGCGAAGGTCCAAATAGGATTGGGAGATTACTTATGAAGAACGATGCACAATTGAAATCCGACGTCGAACAGGAATTGCGTTGGGATCCCAGTGTTGAAGCCGAAGAAATCGGCGTTTCGGCTAAGAGCGGCGTTGTGGAACTCGACGGCCATGTCGGCAGCTTCTACCAAAAGTGGGCAGCCGAGCGCGCGGCATTGCGAGTCTCCGACGTGAAAGCGGTCGCGAGCGAAATCAAAGTCGAGTTGTCTTCTTCGGAAATCAGAACCGATGAGGACATCGCCCGTATCGCCATGAACCATCTGGATTGGAACTACTTAGTGCCTGACACCGTGAAGGTGCAGGTGACCGACGGATGGGTGACGCTCAAAGGGACGACTGAATGGCAATATCAGAGGGAAGAGGCCGAGAAGGCAGTCCGACCCCTGGTTGGCGTGAAGGGTGTCTTCAACGAGATCACCGTTACACCGAAGGTCAGCACTGTCGACGTGAAGATCAAAATCGAAGACGCGTTGAAACGCAACGCGGAGATCGACGCCAACCGCGTGAAGGTGGAGGCGTCCGATGGCAAAGTGACGCTTCGTGGCAACGTCCGCTCCTGGGCGGAGCGGGAAGAAGCCGAGCGTGCGGCTTGGGCAGCTCCGGGGGTCACCAAGGTCGAAGACCTCCTCACGATCAAGTTCTAGATCGAGAACCGCAACAATCGGCCGCTCAGGCGCGGTGCCCTCCGGTTATGGGCATCGCGCTTGCTGGTTATCCAATCCGCGACGCGCCGGCGGCGGCTGTTGTTCCGCTCCTTTCTCAACTCCTCACTTAGCGCGGTGGGAAGGATGATAAGCCTGGTAGGATACTAACAGTACTAAGCACTTCTTTAACCTCCGCGAGTAGTTGCTCGGCAGTAAACGGCTTCGGGAAAAGCTTAAATCCCTGCTGTTCAATTGGGTTTTCAAGGCGATCATCGTCGAGCAGACCTGCCACGATGAGAACATGCATCTTCGGGCATTTGGTCTTCAAATATTTGGCTGCTTCAAGTCCCGTCAGTCCGTCGACATACGGGTGAACTATTAGCAGATCAGGAATATACTCATTCAATCCTTCTACAGCCTTTCCTATGTCGTCTGTCGCCATGACTACATACCCCGCCCGCTCCAGTGTTTCCTTGATGACCGAGCGCACAACGGGCACGGCACTCAACAGCAATATCGATGAATCCGTCACATCGTTACCTTTCCTTGATAGTTTAGCGCAAGACAATACAGGCTGCGACAAAGAAAACGGGAGAGGGAGGTTGTGGTCTCAAAAATGCCTCTCGAGGACAAGAGTTACCCGCGGGCCCGACCACGCGGCTCTTTTCAAGGAGGCACATGAAAGAGTCTGTCTTTATTCTCAGGCCACGAACGGCAATATCAAGATCTGACTCAAGGTGGCGGGCGCGTGATCTGTGAGCACTGGCTGGTAGCGTCATTGTGGCTGTCGATCTTGGGCACGGTCGCGGGCTCGGCGATTGCGCAGGAGAGCGGGAATTCCGATATCTCCTCTCAATTGCGCGTCGTTGCTTCGACCGGTCAATTGCCGGAACTTCGATGGCCGAATTTCTCCGACTATCGCGAGCACGTGCAGAACTTCTATCGGGCTTCGGGCTATACGCCAGCGTGGACGCGCAACGGGCAGCCAACTCTGCAGGCACGGGCGATCATCGAGCTTTTGAAGCAGGCGGACAGCCAAGGTCTGGACCCGGAGGATTATGATGGCTCCCGCTGGGCCGACCGGCTGGCTCGCCTGCAAAAGGTGCATGCAGCCGGCGACGGCGCAATCTTCGACGCGGCGCTTACGGTTTGCTTGATGCGCTATATCTCCGACTGCCATATAGGGAAGATCAATCCCGAACATTTCAAGTTCGGACTCAGTGTCGAAGCCAAGAAGTACGACTTGTCCGCGTTCCTGTGGGAACGGCTGGCCAACGCCCAGGATGTGAAGGCGGAGTTGGCGCAGATCGGGCCGCCCTTTGCCGGCTATAAGCGCACCCTGGAAGCGTTCCGGCACTATCTCGAACTGGCGCGGGAAGACGATGGTGAGAAGCTTCCGGTTCCGAACCGCCCCATTGCGCCCGGAAGTTCCTATGATGGCGTTCCACGATTGACGCGCCTGCTGCGCCTGTTGGGCGATCTGCCTGCGAACGGTGTCGTTCCGGGCGATTCCGATTTGTATCAGGGCGCACTGGTGGTTGCGGTCAAGAGCTTTCAGAGCCGCCATGCCCTGAAGCCCGATGGCAGATTGGACGGGCAAACGCTGGCAAACCTGAATACACCGCTGAGCCAGCGTGTCGACCAACTGCGCCTTACGCTGGAGCGCTGGCACTGGCTGCCTGACCGGTTCACCGAGCCCCCCATCGTCGTCAATATCCCGGAGTTCCGCCTGCGGGCCTTTGACAGCGGCGGAAACCCCGTGCTCACGATGAATGTGATTGTCGGCAAGGCGTTCCGGCACAAGACACCGGTCTTCGAAAAGGACATGAAGTTTGTGGTTTTCCGGCCTTACTGGAATGTGCCGCCGGGCATCCAGCGCGCGGAGATCGTGCCTGCGGTACAGAAAGACCGGAATTACGCCGCTAAGAAAGAATTCGAGGTGGTCACGCCAGGGGGACAAGTCGTCACTTCGGGCGTCATCACAGATGAAGTGCTGGCACAATTGCGTTCCGGAAAGCTTGAGGTGCGCCAGAAGCCGGGCGCAACTAATGCGCTGGGCCTGGTGAAATTCCTGTTCCCCAACGAATACAACGTCTACCTGCACGGCACATCGTCGCCGCAATTGTTTGCTCAGACTCGCCGGGATTTCAGCCATGGCTGCATTCGGATAGAGAAGCCAGCGGAACTGGCGGCGTGGGTCTTACGCGACAAGCCCGATTGGAGCCTGGAACGAGTACAAGCTGCCATGACGAGTGGCCGGGACAACGTGCAGGTCAACCTTACAAACCCAGTTCCAGTGCTGATCCTGTACGGCACGGCGGTGGTCGATCCAGATGGTCAGGTGCACTTCTTCGATGATATTTATGGCTACGATGACGAACTCCGGCGGGCGCTCGCGAAAGGCTACCCGTATCCCGGGTGAAGCTAAATTACCAGCGGCGTACGCGTCCCACGTCCACATGGACGAAATTCGAATCGCGATAGTAGCCAACCCCCCCGCGTTGCAAACGCTGCGCGGCATCCCGCACCGCCGCTGTGGGAATCCCCGGTAAGCGAATGTCGATAGCTTCCGCCTGCATGTGAAGACTGTGGCGAGCGACGCCCGTATGTGCGCTGCGCGTTCGCAGAAATTCATTGGTCCGTGGCGTGCGGTATCCACAAATAACGTCGATCTCACCGGCGGTATCCTTCAGGGACGCGGTCAGATCGTAGAGCAGGTCGAACAAGTGAGGATCGAAATGCCGTACTTCTCCCGTACGATGGTCGCGGAGGTAGCGATCGAGCTCGGCCAGCGCTTCCGGTAAGTAATTTCCGCCGCGCCGATAAACGATATCGAGCCGCTCGCCGGTGTGGGTGTGATAAAAGCGAAGCCGGTATTCGCGCGGGGAGAAGTTGGCGGATTCCAACGTTTGATCGAGTGGTGCGAGAGGCAACAACACGAAGAGCCACCAGGTGCAGCAACGGATTCGAAATTGCATTCTCTCAAAACATAGCACAACTGCCGCTCTCAACTGGGTTCATTCGCTCCTGCCAGGCTTGATCTTGAGTGGAGCTGCTTTGCCTGGTCCTTTGGGTTGAGCCGCGGACCGGTACCATTTGAAATAGACCAGGGCGCCCATGCCGGCCATCACTGCCAGCGCGATCAGCGCATACAGCATCGTCTGGTAGTGCCGCGAGAAAAAGCCGATCATTTGCCGGCCATAGACCTTGCTCAAATACGCCACGGTGAAGAAGCGCAGGGCACGTCCCGCTGTCAGCGCTAACAGGAACCTCCTGTTTGGGTACTGCATGACGCCGGCGGCCATCAAGACGGAAGTGAAAGGAAACGGCGGCGGCAGGATAGAGCCGGTGAACACCGTTATGTCCCCGTGTTTCTCGAAGAGCCGGTAGAGTTTTTCCGCTTGCGGTCTCCCCACTTTCTTCTCGAGGGTCTCCTGGCCGCCTTTTTCGGCCAGTCGATAAGTCAGGTAGCCCCCGGCCACCTCTCCCACTGTGGCCATGAAGGCGTAATAAGCCCACCATGCGTATTGATGAGCCGAAAGTACGATGAGGAGTACGTCTTCGCTTCCCGCGGGGGCGGAGATGAAAGGGGTGTTATCGGCGAGGCCAAGCAGGATCAGCCCAGGTCCTCCCAGGTGGCGAATCCATTTCCACACCGAATCGGACACTATAAACAGGGAGAAGATCCTCATACTCGACCTGCCGCTTACAAGGTCAATTCGGATTCCACTTCATACCGTTCCCGAATCGTCTTCACCAGCTCGACCTGCAGGTTCTCAATGTATCCCAGTCGATATCGCTGCTCCACTTTGCGAACATCCGATGCGAGCGGATGATCGTGGAATCCTTCGGCAATCCATCGCGAAAAGTCTCCTCGACGCGCATGTCCGTCCAGCACTCCGGGCGAGACGCTCTCCAATGACGAGACAAACTCCTGTAACGTTCGACTTGGGGATCCCACAGGCTTGCCATTCATCGTGAACACGAATTCACTGCCACTTCGCATGGGTACGTCCAGATATTTGGACCTATGGCGAACGTGCGCGGTCAAGCGAGGTCCCAAGGTGAAGCGCTGCAACTGCCCTGAAGCCTCTGGCGCGCTCGGCAAAAGAACTGCTTCGCCATCGGCCAAACCCGCCAGCGTAGCGCTCCAATCGCCAGAGCCGTTGCCAAACATCGTCTGCATCTCCTTGGCCTCTTGGGGATCCGAAATGCGTGTGCAGCAGATCACTTCCATGGCTCTGCGGACATCGGGGTGCAGATCCGAAGGCCGGTAAGTGACCAGTGTGTATGCACCCAAATCAAGGTCCAACAGCTCTCGGACGTTCGATTCATTGAGGAAATAATGCGCTTCATCGACGACGATCCTGTGAGGCAGACCGGTGCTCCGCCTGAGAGACGCGAGCATCGGCAAGAGGGTTTTCAGATAGGCGACCTTCTCCTTGTATTGCACGTGGGAGAGATTGATCACCACGCTCATGTCCGGATGCCGCAGCATACGGGACAGATCGGGCAGCGAGGGTGCCGGGTCGTCCCCTCCGCACGCGAGGACGCGGGGTAGAGCTTCCAGTTGCTCGTAATCGCCTTCCGGATCGATTACGCACGTACAGTAATCGTGCATCATGAAGTGTTCGCAGAAAAGCCCCGCGGCCCATGATTTTCCGGATCGCGGGTCTCCCGCGATGAGGACGTTGCGGCCTTCGACCGCTAGTTCGAGTGGCGCCCCGCTGCCGGCCAGGGTGAGCGTGATTTTGCCTTTGCCGATCCGATCGGGAGGCAGCCGCGTACTGTTTGCGGCCTTCCGGATGTATGGGGCGACGGCGCTGGGACCGTCCCCTCGGATCACCTCGTCCGCACTCCTCTGCAGAGCTGGACTCCCCCAGCCCACCGCTACACCGATCTCGCACGCGGCCAGGAGGTCGTGGTCGTTTTCCGCATCGCCAATGGCGATCGCGTTGTGAGCCGACAGACGTAGCGCGATGAGGGCCTGGCGAAGTCCGGTGGCTTTACTGATACCCTGCGGAAGCACCATGACGCGGCCACGGTTGAACAACAGCACCAGCGGCAGTTCCAGCTCGCGGATCACGGCCAAGATCCGGGGAGCCAACGCCGCATCGGTCTCTACTATACACTGGCCGGAAACGAAGTCGATCTCACGGCGGCGGAGTTCCTCAAGGAAGACAGGAGGTGGGGGATGGCCGACCAGCCAGGAATGACCGTTTGGGACGGCCAGTACCGCTCCATTTTCCGCTACCGCGGCGTCAACAAACTGAAGGTCTCCAGCGACCCGTTTCAAGTCCGCAAGAATGCGCCCGGTCACGAGGATAACTACTATTCCGCGGGCACGTGCCTCGGCGATGGCAGTCTTCACATCTGGATCGAGTATTCCATCACGTGCAATCGTCCCATCGTAGTCGAGTGCCAGTACCCCGAATTTCAAGGATCCTCCTTCTCACGCCTGCAATTCAGCGCGGGTCTGAAACAATTGAAGCACCTGGCTCCGTGAGATCATGCCACGCAGACTGCCATGCTCCAGAACCGGCAGTTGATTGAGGTCCTGCGTTGCCATCAATTCGAGCGCATCCTTCAACGATGTTTCCGGCGTTACCGTGCGCAGACGAGCCGCGGGCAGCATGACGCTGCTTAACCTCGTCGATGACCATTGGCTGCGTTCGACGTGCTTGATTTCGTGGGGTGTGATGAGGCCGGCGAGCGTGCCATCGTCGTCGACGAAGAAGCAACGTTTTCCGCTGCGGAGCATCTCTTCATCGACGAAATGCTGAACATCCAAATGTCCGTCCACCGTTGGGCAGTCGCTGGACATCAAATCGGATACGTGCCGGCGGGCGAGGAATGGTGCGACTTCCACTTCGCGGTAGCTTTGCGCAGCCGCCTGCATCAAGAACCAGCCGATGAAAGCGATCCAAAGCCCGTTCAAGCCGGCTCCCCCGAATACCTGCATCATGCCGAAGGCGATGAACGCGAACCCAACACCTTCGCCGATTCGCGTGGCAAGCCGCGTCGATTGGTCGGCGTTGCCGGTCTTCCACCATAGAGCCGCGCGGAGGACCCGCCCCCCATCCAACGGATAACCGGGAATCAAATTGAAGATCCCGAGGCCGAGATTTATGTAGCCAAGCCAGACGAGCATGGCGACGAATGGTGTGGCGGCGGTGGCGCCCGGAGTCCAGCCACACCACCGCGCGGCGCCCAGACACAGACCGCCCAACATACAACTGGTAATGGGACCGACAATGGCCATCCAAAACTCGGTTTGTGCGTCGGCTGGATTCTTCTCAATCTGAGACACGCCTCCGAGCGCGAACAGCGTTATGGCGCGGACGGGCAGATTTCGCGACTTCGCAACGAGCGAATGTGCGAGCTCATGCAGCAGCAGAGACACAAAGAACAGCAGCGCCGTGAGCACGGCAAGCGACCAGACCAGCCCCTGGCTCCAGCCCTTATGTGCCGAGCTGAATTCGCCTGCCACTGACAGCACGATCAGAAAGGCGATCAAGAACCAGCTGTAGTTTAATCCGATTTGGATGCCAAAGACGCGGCCGAGTCTTATATCCGTACGCATTTCACACCTCCACTTACCCAGTCTGGCTTTTCGCAAAAGGGCTCGATTTGTCAGCAGCACGAACCGGAGTATTGTCGATTCTTGTCGGCCAATGGCCCTGGCAGTCGGCGGAGTAAGCGTTGCTGATGTATTGCGAGAGCATCCGCTGGGTATTGAAGAATCCGCCATTTAGCGCGATGCAGAATCGCATGATCTTCCCGTAGTCGTTCGGCCGCCCGTAGAACATGGGGAGTATCACCGAGTCAAGTTTGACATAGAGCGAGGACGCTTCCGCCCCTGGTTCGGATGGACCGTCGGCGCCGATAGCCCATCCGGTCACGCCTTCGATACAGCCCTCGATCCACCAGCCATCCAGAACGCTGAGGCTCGGAACCCCGTTCAGGGTGCCCGCCATCTCACTCTCAATCAGGGCGAGAGTCAAAAGAGCTGAATGTCCTTCGTTCATGTGATATGTCGCAACATTGACATACCCCAATTGCCGAAGGACGCAACATCCGCCGATTCCCAACACGACTTCCTGACCCAGCCTGTGGACATCGTCGCCACCGTAAAGGCTGTCCGTAAGCCGCCGATCTTGTTCCGCGTTCTCCGCAAGATCCGTGTCCAGCAGATAGACGGGAACTTCATGACCGGAGATTCCGTGGATCTGATAGCGCCAGGCGGCAATCCGAACCCGTCGTCCTTCAACCGTGACGGTGGAGAGGGGCCCGACATACGTGAGCTTCTCCGAGGGGTTCCACTGTTCAGGGCCTTCGCTCTGGACCCCGGCGGCATTGAGATTCTGGCGGAAGTAGCCCTTCTTGTAAAGCAGCGTCACCCCGATGATTGGAAAACCCAGGTCCGCGGCGGCTAGCAACGTGTCTCCCGCGAGTACCCCAAGTCCTCCGCTGTAGGTTGGGATGCTTGGATCGAGCGCAATCTCCATCGAAAAATATGCCGTTTTCGGATCGGATATTGGAACATCAGGCATGATTGATTCTCTTTCTTTTGCCATTGGCTTCCGTCAGCGGATACCGGACACCTCGAGAAGCGTCCGGACCCTTCAGATGCTGATCACAGGACACGGCGACTGACGGATGATTGCATAAGCGTGCGTTGGCAACCTGCCGGCCCTTCCATCCCGAGGCCCCCTGCCAATCACCAGTAGGTCGGCCCCCGCCACCTTTGCGAAGGAGCATACCGTCTTTGCCACTTCGCCCTCCTGGATGTAGACACCCGCCGCGGCACGCCCGATCCCGCTCAAGAGCGTCTCGACATCTTTCCGCGCCAGGCTCGCGACTTTCATCCTCCACTCGCCCGAGAGCAGCAGTTCTATTCCGGGGCTGAGAGGCGGTACAGCGTGTACTATGCCGAATTGAGCGCGGAAGTCGGTCGCAAGTTGAGATGCCCATTTGAGAACGTCTGAACTCTGCGGGCCCAAATCGATCGCGCAGAGGACATTTGAGAACTCTGCAGGCTTTGCGGCAGGCTCCTCTTTCATGTGGACGCCCGTCAAAACCGGACACGCGATGTCATGAAGAACCTTAGCCGTGACCGAACCGATGAGCAATCTCCGGAATCCGCCATAGCCGTGGGTTGGCATAGCGATCAGGTCAATCTTTTCGGATCTCGCGAATTCGACGATTGCCTCGGCCGGATCGCCGTCGAATAGCACACACCGGACTTTGAGGTCTTCAAGTTGGTCGCTGCCGGTTTTCGCCAGCTCGGCGTCATTCTCAACGTGAAGCAGAATCAGCTCGGCGTCGTACTTAGTGGCAACCGCTTTGGCGTATGGCAGCATTTCCATACACCGGTCCGAAAAGTCCATGGGCAAGAGAATCCGCGAAATTGGATGCATTGGGGGCTCCTCATTGAGATGATGCACTTGGAGGACCACGCCAATCCGCTAGACGCTTACAACTGGGCAGGGTGCCTCTCGAATAATGGTGAAGGAAGTCGTACGTGCAGTTCCGACGTCGTCTGCTTTTGGACTCCGTCCGATTACAATAAGATCAGCGTGCAGCTCTTTGGCATGGCGACAGACAGTCTCCGGAATGTCTCCACCCGCAAAGAGGATTTGGCTTTCCTTTCCGGCTGTTTGCTCGACTTTGCCGAGCTCTTCGCGCTCCGCCTGGCTGAGCCACTCGTCCAAAGAACCTGGCTGGTCGCCTGATTCAAGGCTCCGAAGCACGTGCAAAACGAAAAGTCGCGCCACCAACGCTGCGGCGAATTGTGAGGCCCAATTGGCTACGCTCTCGCTCGAGGGACCGAGATCGACCGGGCATAGCACCTTGCGGTAGATTGGCGGGAGTCCCTGTTGTGCATGGGCGGTAATCCAAACGGGGCAGTCTGCGTCCCTCAGCACTTCTGCCGCTACGGAGCCCATCAGAAAGCTCTGAAATGATCCATAACCGTGGCTGCCCATCATGATCAGATCCACGCGGTTCGCTCCGGCGAAATCCAAAATTTCCCGCGCGGGATTGCCATCGCGGATCGCCTGCGAAATCGAAGCTCCCGTGAAGTCACGGACCAGCAACGTTTCAAGCTCGCGCGCTTTCACTCCGCCAGGCTCAAAGCGACCGGACTCTTGCTCGCGCGGGTCGATCACGTGCAATACCGTCACGTCGGAGTGGAAATGGCGGGCCAGGACCTCTGCCTGGCGCGCCGCATCCAGCGAACGCTCGGAGAAATCCACCGGCAAGAGGATCCTTCCAAATTTCGCCATCGACAACCTCCGCGGCTCTCAAACCTCAAGCCTTCGGCTGGGACCGGCCGTTACGCAACTCCTGCTCTGCTCGGAGCCAATCTTCTTCCGGAGAGCCGCCCTGAAAACCACGGGCTTCCCAATAGGAATAGGCTACAACGGCGATGTCGTCATGGGATGGGCAATCGTCGAATATAACCTCGGTTTCTACAATTGCCACACCAACACCTTCGTTTTCGGGCGCGCAGGATTCGGCTTTCGTGCTCATTTTCGATTTTCCTTTCCGTTTCATCCGCCAAACTCCGGACATTCAATACGCATCAGACTGCGGCGCTCAGCTCTGTATCCGCGGCGTTCAGCGCATCAGTCCCGTTGTCGTCCGCAAGCCGCCAGGCTGTGCCCAGCACCCAAAGCAACTCATTAACCTGAAATGGCTGACACAAGACATCGTGACCGCCCAGATTCAGCACTTCCGCCCACAGATGTTCGTCCGCCAGTCGAGCGGTAACGATGAGCAGCGGGGCACGCGGCAGGTACTGAATCGCGGCAAGGAGGTTCTTCCAATCCCCCAGCGGCAGATCCCGTTCCGTAATCACTACCGGGACTGGATTGTCACGGAGGAAAGCCAGCGCTGAGGGAACCGTAGTGGTCTTGTGAAGCATCCAGCCCTGCTGGGAAAAAACATTACCCAGAAACCGGTGGTCCTCTTCGACGGCACTCACCAGTAATGCTGTTCTCCGCGCGATCATAGAGCTGCGCCGGCGGGATTGGGACAGGCCATTCGCCTGAGACGGCGGAATGTAGATCGTCATGGCCGCATTTTCAGGACGTGCCACGCACTTTGAAACAGCCATCAACGGGTGATTGCACATGTAGCTCCTTCAGTTCCGAACAGGACCGGTTCAAATGCCCACCGCTACAGAGCAAAGCTCGGGCCAAAACGCAGCTGCGCGCCCGATTTCGTTCACTTTCGGTCAGCGGGAAGATGATTTTGTGAACTGCGAGAGCGCGTGCGGCCGGCATCATACTTCGAGGGAGTCCACTTCTGGGCTTGGTGCCCAACACTTCGTCACCGCTCTGAGCCCCGGAAAGACTGGCAATCGCTTCGCCTTTTTACCTGTGCCATTGGCGGAAGACTCTTTGGCCTCAGACATCGGTACCTGAACTGCTGTAAGTGGCACAGCCACGGAAGGCTATGGAGGGAAATGTGACATGCGACTAGCGCCGTTCAATACAGCTTTGGCCCTGATTCTCTGCGCGGGCGCCGCGATTCCAGGACTCGCGCGCAATCCCGGAGATCCACTCACGCCCGGCTTCAATCTATATTCGAAGCAACAGGATATCGAAGCCGGTAAGCAAGCGGCGGCGACGGTCCTGCAGCAATTCCAACAAGTGCAAAACCGGGACTTGCAGGCGTACGTCAAGAAGATCGGTGAGCGGCTCGCCAAAACTCCTACTGCTTCGAGTTCCGGATTTCCGTTCAGCTTTACGCTCCTGAACTACAAGGAAGTCAATGCGTTCGCGCTGCCCGGCGGGCCAACTTTCATCTTCACCGGCTTAATCGCGGCGTCTGACAACGAAGCGGAGCTGGCCGGCGTTCTGGCGCATGAAATCTCACACGTGGTGTTGAGACATGGCACCAACCGAGCTTCCAAAGCGAACATCATCGAGCGTCCCGCTCTAATCATTGGAGCGCTGAACGGTCTGACTCTGCTCGGCCGTCTCGTCAATGTCGGCCTTGGCATCGGACTCAACGGGATCTTCCTGAAGAACTCACGCGAAGACGAAAGCGAAGCGGACGCACTGGGTGCGCATATCATGTCCGAGGCCGGATACGATCCGGTGGCGCTCGCCCGGTTCTTCGAAAAACTCGAAGCTCGCGGTGGCCCTGGGGTGCCTGAGTTTCTTTCCGATCACCCCAGTCCGGGCAATCGCGTCGACGCTGTCGAGGCGGAGACGCGGACCTTGCCGGCCCGAGCCTATACGTCAGACAACCGGGAATTCGAAAGTGTGAAACTCGCTATCGCTAAGCTCCCGGCTCCGCCGGATCTTCATCCGAAAGATATCGGGATTACAGATGCCAGCATCTCGGGATACAAGAAACTGACCACGCCGCAATTCTCAATCGAGTACCCATCTACGTGGCACGTTCTCGGCGACGAAGGCTCAGCACTCCTCGCGCTTGCGCCCAACGAAGGAATCGCCGTTGGAACAAACGGCGAACCGGCCATCGGATTCGGCTCGCTTCTTAGCTATTTCTTCGCGGACCCAGGCCGATCGGCTCTGCTTGACGCGACCGACGATCTGATGCGACGCTTGCGCTCGGAAGACCCAGGCATACGTCAAACCGGAAACCAGAGGCGCGTCGAGCTGGATAAGCAGCCGGCTCTCATCACAACACTCAGTAGCAACTCCCCTTTCGGCGGGGCCGAAACAGATATGCTGGTCACGGTGGCGCGGCCCGAAGGTCTGTTTCACCTGATTTTCATCTCGCCGGAACGGGATTGGAACGAAGCCCATCTCACGTTCGACCACATGGTCCAATCGATCCGCTTTGTTCAGTAGGAAGGTTCGATGAATCGACCCTCAGCCACTGCCGATGCAACACCCGCACCTTCAGTCGATTCCGGCTGGCATGCCCTATCCGCCGACGATGTGAGCGCTCGCTTGGGCGTCGATCCTGCATCGGGCTTGAACGACGAGGTAGCGCACAATCGATTCCTTGTATTCGGTCCGAACCGCCTGTCCGCTCGGAAGCATGAAACGGTCTGGGACATCTTCCTGGAAGAGATCCGCGAACCGATGATTGTGCTGTTACTGTTCACCGGTGTTTTGTACGGAATCTGGGGTGAGCTAGAGGACACGCTGACTATCTTCATCGTCATTCTGGCGTTGGTATCGGCCGAGGTGCTCAACGAACGACGCGCCAAACAAGCCATCGGCGCTCTCATCAAGCTTTCTGAGCCGACCAGCCCGGTCATTCGCGGCGGGCAACACCGGGAGATTCGAGCGGATGAGGTTGTTTCGGGCGACGTGATCGTGATTGAGGCAGGACGGCGTATCCCAGCCGACGCCCGGCTGACCGAAGCATATGGTCTGGCGGTCGACGAGTCCGCTTTGACCGGCGAATCGGCCGCCGTCGAGAAGGTGTCGGATCTGATCCTGCCGGAAGAGACGCCCTTGTCCGAACGCCGCAACCTGGTCTTCGCCGGCACCACGGCCGTGCGCGGGCGAGGCGCCGCGGTGGCTGTCGCGATCGGTATGAACACGGAAGTCGGGCGCGTGGTCCGGCTGGCGCGTGAGGCCGAGTCGCCTCGGACACCACTCCAAAAGGCCATGAATGAGCTGTCGCGATCGCTTGCGTGGCTGGCGATTGGCTTCAGCGTGCTCATTCCGCTGCTGGGTTGGGCGCTCGGCAGGCAACCGCTTCGACAGATGATTCTGACCGGTTTGGCGCTAGCCTTCTCGGTGATTCCCGAGGAACTGCCCATCATGGTCACGATGGTTTTGGCGCTGGGCGGATATCGCTTGTCGAAGCGGCACGCTATTATTAAGCGCTTGCAGGCGGTCGAGACGCTCGGTGCGGTTACCGTCATTGCCACCGACAAGACCGGGACTCTGACCGAGAATCGCATAGAGGTGAGCCGGGTAGGCCCCGAGCAATTGCGGCGCAAAATCCTGGAGATTGGCGCCCTCTGCAACGACGCTTTCGAAACTGGACGCGGCGATCCGCTGGAGACGGCGCTGCTGCGGTCGGCGCGGGAGGCGGGCATCGACGTCGCCGGATTGAGGCGGTCCTGCCACCTGCGGCATGATTTTACCTTCGACAACACCCGGAAAAGAATGTCGGTTGTCTACGAGCGCGATGGAGAGTTTTGGATCGCGGTGAAGGGTGCGCCCGAGGCCGTGCTGCCGATTTGCACGTCCCGGCGGAACTCCGCCGGTTCGCGGCAGCTTTCGGAGGCAGATCGTCAGGCGGTGCTGGCGTCCGCGGCGCAAATGGCGAACGAAGGCTTGCGCGTAATGGCATTTGCCGAAAGGAAGACTCCAGACCCTGCTTTATCCCAAGACAAGGCTGAGTCCGGTCTCACGTTCGTCGGGCTGGCAGCGTTTTCGGACCCTCCGCGTCCCGATGTGCGCCAGGCCATCGCGGCTTGTCGTGCGGCCGGTATCCGCCCCCTCATGATAACGGGCGATCATCCGTTGACCGCTAAGGCCATCGCGACTCAGATAGGCCTCGACGATGGACGGCTTCTGCTGACCGGGGCAGAACTGGATACGATGTCAGAGGAAGCATTGAAGCGAAGCGTCGCGGACGTTTCCATCTATGCCCGCACGACGCCGGAGCAGAAGCTGCGCATCGTCCGAGCCTTGCAGGGGCGGGGCGAAATTGTCGCAGCCACTGGCGACGGCATTAACGATGCGCCGGCACTGGCCGCGGCGGATGTCGGGATCGCCATGGGCCAGACGGGAACCGATGTGGCTCGCGAAGCGGCCGACATGGTTCTGGCTGACGACAGTTTTGCGACGATTGTCGATGCCGTCGAGGAAGGCCGCGTCTCATTTTATAATTTGCGAAAGGGCGTCCGTTACTACCTGGCCTGCAAGGCGGCTCTGATTTCAATTGCCCTCCTGCCCGTATTGCTCGGGGTGCCTGTGCCCTTCGCGCCAATCCAGATCATTCTGATGGAACTCTTCATGGATCTGGCAGCCTCGGCCGCGTTCGTCGCGGAGCCGGCGGAAGCGGGCTTAATGCGCCGGCCCCCCCGCGATCCGAAAGAGAGATTCCTCGATCGCTCCGCGGTGCGAAGCATTGTTGTCTCGGCTACCGGCCTTTTTGCGGCAGTTTGTGGCGTTTACCTGTTCACTTGGCACAGTGGCGCGGGCCTGATAACAGCGCAGACAATAGCATTCGTCACGTGGCTGTTGGGCCATGTTTTCCTGGCATTCAATCTGCGCACCGAGCGGGAGCCGCTGGTCAGGGTGGGGTTCCTCAGCAACTGGGTAATGGTGGCTTGGGCAATCGCAACGGTAGCTCTGCTGCTGGTGGCCACCCTGGTCCCCGAGGCGCAACGTCTAATCAAGGTGACGTCCTTGAGCCCGGCGCAATGGGCGCTTGCGATGGGCGCGGCGTTCGCCGGCACATTCTGGACCGAAGCACGCAAGCTCATACTTCAGATCCGAGCACGTCTGTAGCGACGTGGTACTCTGATTTTTTCAACGCTGTACCGGGATTTGGCATAGCCCGTGCATGCGGAGCAATGGTCGCATACGCATTGGCGATCGCCACCGCTGTGCGTGTCCGTCTT
>Ga0326727_10008445_pt1 | contig 26117 bp, 24 predicted proteins | sample MB2enrmetagenome_FD_207643 | JGI IMG/M metagenome (GOLD analysis project Ga0326727, IMG submission 207643) | Lab enriched peat soil microbial communities from McLean, Ithaca, NY, United States - MB29MY | ecosystem: Environmental > Terrestrial > Soil > Wetlands > Peat | place: USA: New York...
AGATCGTCGACCTTTTGCGCGGCGGCCAGGGCGTGTTCAACATCGTGCCCCTCGGCGCCGTGGTCGACGAGGTCGACGCGGCGATCCTCGTCCTCGACCGTTCGGGCGGCGCCGCGACGGGGTCCGAACCGGCACCCGCGGCCCGGCGCCGCCGGGCGGGTAGCTAGGGGGCCGAGGCACGACCATCCGCCCGGACGGGACCGCCCGAACGGTTCGCTTCGCGCACTCCTCGGAGCAGCTCCTCGCCGAACTCCTCGACTTCTACGGCGTCGCCTGGGAGTACGAGCCGGTCGAGTTCGTCCTCACCTGGGACGACGAGGGCCACCCGACCTCGGGGTTCCGGCCGGATTTCTACCTGCCCGGGTTCGACCTGTTCCTGGAGCTGACGACTCTGCGCCAGGAGCTCGTGACGAAAAAGAACGCCAAGTTGCGGCGGCTCGTCGAGCTCTACCCCGACCTCAACATCCGGATGCTCTACCGGCGCGACTGCGCGCGCCTCGAGCTCAAGGCGCTGCTGGCGGGCGGTCGCGCGCCGGGGACGTCGGCGACCCACCCGTCTACCATGGCCGGTTAGCCGGTGATGAGATGAGCCTTCGACAGAGCCCGCTGCGAGCCGAACACGAGGCGCTCGGTGCGAAGCTCGTCGAGTTCGGCGGCTGGGAAATGCCGTTGTCGTACCCCACCGGGACGCTCGCCGAGCACCTCGCGTGCCGTCGCGGCGCCGTCGTGTTCGACGTGAGCCATCTCGGCACCGTGCGGGTCGCGGGCGCCGGCGCCCTCGAGAAACTGCAGGCGACCTTTACGAACGACCTCGGGAAGATCTCGGCGGGACGCGCCCAGTACACGCACCTGCTCGACGAGTCGGGCTCGGTCGTCGACGACTGCATCATCTGGTGGCTCGACGAGGAGACCTTCGACGTCATGCCGAACGCCTCGAACACGGCCTCGGTGCGCGACGCGGTCGGCGGTGAGGACACGACGGCCGATCGGGCGATCATCGCCGTCCAGGGACCCGCGGCCCGCGCCGTCGTCGCCAAGGTCGCCCCGGACGCGGCCGCGGTGGCGCACTTCGGCGTGGCGCGCTTCGACCACCGCGGTACCGCCTGCGTCGTCGCCGGCACCGGGTACACCGGCGAGGATGGCGTCGAGTGCGCCGTGCCGGCCGAGGCGGCGGGCGAGTTCTTCCGCTCCGTCGTCGCCGCGGGGGCGGTCCCGGCGGGGCTCGGGGCGCGGGACACCCTGCGGCTCGAAGCCGGGTTGCCGCTTTTCGGTTACGAGCTCGGACCGGGGATCACGCCCGTCCAGGCCGGTCTCGGCTGGGTCGTCGCCTGGGGCAAGCCCGCTTTTGTTGGCAAGGCCGCCCTCGAGGCGGAGCGCGCCGCCGGGGTGAGGCGCCGGCTGCGCGGGCTGCTCGCCGCGACGGGTCGCGTGCCGCGGGCCCACGACCGTTGCTCGATCGCCGGCGAAGAGGTCGGCTTCGTGACGAGCGGCAACTTCTCGCCAGTTCTCGAGCGGGGCATCGCCCTCGCCTTCCTGCCCCCGGACGTCGCCGAGGGCACCGAGGTCGAGGTGGACGTGCGGGGGAGCGCGGTGTCGACCTCGGTCGTGATGCCACCGTTCCAGCGACTCGCCGGCGCAGCGCCGCACTAGGGAGGACCATGGGGAGCTTCGTTCCCCACACCGACGCGGACATCGCCGCGATGCTCGAGTTCCTCGGCCTGTCGGGCCTCGACGAGCTGTACGCCGCGGTCCCGGCGGCGATCCGTTGCGCCGGCCTCGCGCTTCCAGAGGCCCTCTCCGAGGCCGACCTCGTCGCCCGGCTCGGGGCGCTCGGGGCGCGCAACAGGGGCGCTGGCGCGGTCTGCTTCGCCGGGGGCGGCGCCTACGACCACGAGGTCCCGGCGGTCGTGCGCGCCCTCGCCGGGCGGTCGGAGTTCGTCACCGCCTACACGCCGTACCAGCCGGAGGTGGCCCAGGGCGTGCTGCAGGCGCTGTTCGAGTACCAGACGATGGTGGCCCGGCTCGCCGGCCTCGAGATCGCCAACGCCTCGCTCTACGACGGCGCCGCGGCGCTCGTCGAGGCGACGAACCTCGCCACCTCGACGACCGGGTCGCCGCGCGTCTGCTGCTCGCAGGGGGTGAACCCGCGCTGGGTCGAGGTGCTGCGGACCCTGGCCCGCGGCAGCGGCCACGAGGTCGAGGTCGTCCCCCTCGGCGCTGGCGTGACCAACTGGGGTGGGCTTGCGCCCGGGCACGCCGGCGCGGTCGTCGTCGCCTATCCCAACTACCTCGGGATCCTCGAGGACCTCGCCGCGGCCCGGGCCGCCGCCGACGGGCTCGGCGCGCACCTCATCGTCTGCCAGGACCCGATCGCCGCGGGGCTGCTGCGGAGCCCCGGCGACGCCGGGGCTGACGTCGTCGTCGGCGAGGGCCAGGCGCTCGGCAACCCGCTCGGGTTCGGCGGGCCCTATCTCGGGCTCTTTTCCTGCCGGGCCGAGCACGTGCGGCGCCTGCCGGGCCGGCTCGTCGGCGAGACCGTCGACGTGGAGGGACGGCGGGCCTACGTGACGACGCTGCGCGCCCGGGAGCAGGACATCCGCCGGGAGAAGGCATCGTCCAACGTCTGCACGAATGAGACGCTCATGGCGGTGACGGCGGCCATCCAGCTCGGCTGGCTCGGGACCGCTGGCCTGCGGGAGGTCGCGCTGCGCTGCGCGCGCGGGACGCGCTACTGCCGGGAGGCCCTCTGCGCGATCCCGGGGGTCGAGCCGGTCTTCGACGCCCCGGTCGTGCGCGAGTTCGCGCTGCGCGCGCCGCTCGACGCCGAGGTGATCGTCGACCGCCTCCTTGCCGAGGGTTACCTCGGCGGGATCCCGGTGCGTGAGGGATTCGCCGGGACCGCCGCCGAGGGCGCGCTGCTCGTCGCGGTGACGGAACGCCGCACGGCGGCCGAGATCGACGGCTTCGCCGCGGCGTTCGCCAGGGTGATCCGATGACCGGGGAGGAGATGACGCGGGCCCCCGGCGGGCGGGCGGCGTCGGCGCCGCTCCTCGGCCGGGCCGGCGAGCCAACGATCTTCGAGCTGTCGGCCCCGGGCCGCCGGGCCTGGTCGTTGCGCACGACCGGCCTGCCGGAGTGGTCGGCCGCCGAACTCGTGCCGGCCGGGCATCTGCGCGCCGAGCCGGTCGCGCTCCCGGAGGTCGCGGAGCGCGACCTCGTCGGCCATTTCACCAGGCTGTCGCACCGCCAGTACAGCGTCGATCTCGGGGCGTACCCGCTCGGCTCGTGCACGATGAAGTACAACCCGAAGGTCTGTGACGAGGCCGCGTCGATCCCGGCCTTTTGCGACGTCCACCCGGCGACACCGGCCCGGGGGACGCAGGGTTGGTTGCAGGTGCTCGTCGAGCTGGAGGAGGCGCTCTGCGCCATCACGGGCATGGCGGCGGCGACGCTGCAGCCGGCCGCTGGCGCGGCGGGGGAGCTGACGGGGCTGCTCCTCATGCGCGCCCACCACGAGCGCAACGGCGAGGTTCGCCGCCGGGTCGTCATCCCCGAGTCGGCCCACGGCACGAACCCGGCGTCGGTGTCGCTCGGCGGCTACACCGTTGCGACGGTCGGTACCGACCCGCGCGGTCTCGTCGACCGGAAGGCCCTCGGCGCGATCCTCGGACCCGACGTCGCCGGGATCATGCTCACGAACCCGAACACGTTGGGGCTTTTCGAGGAGGAGATCGTCGAGATCGCCGAGATGGTCCACGACGCGGGGGGCCTGCTCTACTACGACGGGGCCAACCTCAACCCGATGCTCGGCGTGGTCCGGCCGGGGGACATGGGCTTCGACATCGTGCATCTCAACTTGCACAAGACGTTCGCCACGCCCCACGGCGGCGGCGGGCCGGGCGCAGGGCCCGTCGCGGTCGGCCCGGGTCTCGTCGAGCTGCTCCCCGGGCCCCGGCCGGCACGCACCGACGACGGCTTCGGGTTCGTCGAGCCCGCGGCTTCGATCGGCCGGATCCACTCGTTCCACGGGAACGCGCTCGTGTTGCTGCGGGCCTGGTGCTACATCGCCCTCAACGGCGGCGAGGGGCTGCGACGCGTCGCCGAGACTTCGGTTCTGAACGCCAACTGGTTGCATGAGCGCCTACGCGGCGCCTACGACTTCCCGTTCGACCGTCCGGTGATGCACGAGTGCGTCGTCTCGGCCGCGTCGCTCAAGCGCGAGACCGGCGTACGCGCCCTCGACGTCGCGAAACGCCTTCTCGAACACGGCTTCCACGCCCCGACGGTGTACTTCCCGCTCGTCGTCGAGGAGGCGTTGATGATCGAGCCGACGGAGACCGAAAGCCCCGAGACCGTCGCCGCGCTCGCCGATGCGCTCGTCGCGATCGCCGCCGAGGCCCGCGCCCACGCCGCGGCCGGCGAGGACCAACCCGCCCACGATGCGCCGCGCACCACGCCGGTCGGGCGGCTCGACGAGACGCGCGCCGCCCGCCAGCTCGTCGCGACCTTCGACCAGCGCGCCGACCGGGAGGGCTAGAGAGCCGACGCGGCCGCTTAGGCCGGCGGTGGCGCCTTCTCGCCGCGGAGGGCCGCCAGTCGGCGCCGGTACTCGTCCGCGTCGATCTCGCCGCTCGCCAGGAGCCGGGCGAGGACGAGCTGGGGGGAGTCGACGGGGCGGTCCGCCGGCGCCGCGGGGGCTGGGCGGAGACGCCCGCGGAAGAGAACGACGAAGGCGATGACGACGAAGGCGACGACGATCGCCGCGACGAGCACGATGAACAACAGGGCGAAAAGGTGCACTCGCGTGGTGTTCATCGCGAGCACCGCCGGGCACGACGTCACCGATGTGTCCTCCTTGGACTGAGGACGACTATATGGCCCGCGCCGCGACGACTCCGGAATCGGGGCGCGCTCAGCGCGCCGCGGCGAGCTTGCCGGCGAGGTAGGAGACGGCGAGCGGGTAGCGCTCGGCGTTGCGGAAATGCGTCCCTTCGTACAGCTCGAAGGCGACCTCGCCGACGCCCACCCGCCGCAGCTCCGTGGCGAGGGCCTCGGCGCCGAGGTCGAGGAAGTACTCATCGTGCCGGCCGGCGTCGATCCACACGCCTTGTAGCGATCGGAGCGCCTCGGCGTGGCCGGCGGCCATGCGCACCGGGTCCCAGGCGAGCCAGCGAGCCCAGACTTCGGGTCGGAGCCCCCCGGTGGCCGGATCGAACGGGAGCGTGACCGAGCCGTCGGGCTCGGCCGAATAGCACGCCGCGAGCGCCCAGACCATCACGAGGCAGAAGTCGTCGGGCCGCGACATCGCCGTCCGGGTCCCGAGTTCGGCGAAGAAGCGCTCGTAGGATCCGTCGTAGCGGTCGCGCAGTGCCCGGCGGGCCCGGGCGAGGTCCGGCAGCAGCGAGAGCTCGAACAGGCAGTCCCCGGCGAGCGAGGCGCACGCTGAGAAGAGGTCTGGCCGCAGCATCGCCGTGACGAGGGCGCCGTAACCGCCGCTCGAGCTCCCGACGAGGGCGCGGTGGGCGGCGTCGGGGATCGTGCGGTACTCGGCGTCGACGAAGCTGACGACGTCCTCGCACAGGTAGGTGTGGTAGCGGCCGGTCCCGGCCGAGTCGAGGAACTGGCTGCCGCCGAGCCGGGTCCAGGCGTCGACGAAGACGACGAGGCACGGAGCCGCGCCCCCGGCGAAGACGCCGTCGATGAGCTCGGGCGTCGTCGGCTCGAGCATGGCGTGGTGCCCCCAGCGGGTGACGAAGCCGCCGAATCCCTGGAGCACGTAGACGACGGGAAGGCGCCGGGGCGAGCCGTCGTAGCCGGGGGGCAGGTAGACCCAGACCGGGCGGTCCGCCGGGTCGCCGAGGGGGTTGTCCCGCAGGGCGGCGGACACGAGCTCGCGCGCCTCGAGACGCCCGGCGAGCTCCATCGTCCACGGTCGCATTCGAATCCTCAGCTCCGCGGCAGCGGCGCGGCCTCGTGGCCGGAGAAGGCGGGGTGCGTGTCGTGCCGGCGTCCGAGGCGCGAGGGCCACCAGTTCCATCTCCCGAGCAGCGCAACGGTCGCCGGGACAAGCAGGACGCGCACGACGAAGGTGTCCAAGAGGATGCCGATCGCCAGCCCGAAGCCGATCGCCTCGACCTGGCTCCCGCCCGGCCCGCTGCTGCCGACGATGGCGAGCACGACGAAGCTCCCGGCGAGCACGAGTCCGGCCGAGGTGATCGTCGGTCCGGTCCGTCCGACGGCGTTGGTGACGGCGTCGCGGATCGGGTGTCGGCGGGCCTCCTCACGGATCCTCGTCATGACGAGGATGTTGTAATCCTCGCCGAGGGCTAACAAGAAGATGAACATGAGGAACGGGAGCACGAAGGTGATCCCGGAATCGCCGGCGATGTCGATGAAGACGAGCACCGAGACCCCGAGGGCGGCGAGGTAGGACAGCCCGACGCTCACGATGAGGTAGAGGGGCGCGACGAGGCTGCGCAGCACGAGGGCGAGGAGGATCGCGATGGCGAGGATCGCGATCGGGATGATGTGGACGAGGTCGCTGTTCGACGTGTTCGCCACGTCGTAGAGGGCGGGCGCGTCGCCGGCGACGCCTGCTCTCTCGGCGTGGGCCGCCGCCGCGGCTGCGGCAACGATCCGGCGCAGGTGCGGCACCGAGTTGATCGCCGCGTTCGAGTCGGGGTTGCCGGCCCGCAGGCTCGTCTCGTACATGATCGTCTTGCCGTCGGCCGAGACGAACGCCTCCGTCGCGTGGTAGATCTCGTAGGCGGCGAGCGGGACGAGTGTCTGGTACCTCGCCGGTTCTGTCGCCGGGAGCAGCGCCGGGTTGCCGAGCAGCACGTGCAGCTTCGTGTAGTCGATGGGCGTGATCGCGTATCCCGTGGGATTGAGCGGCCCGTCGAGCGTGGCGAAGGCCCCTGATCGGGCAAGCGTCTGTTCGCCGGTCTCGACCTGGGTTGCGAGCGACGCGTTCCAGACCGGCGAGGCGAACCGCATGACGATGTCGGTCGGGTTGGTCGCCGCCTGGGGGAAGTTCTTGATGAGCGCCGCGTTGCCGGCCGCGGCGTCGGATCCGGCCGGCGCGCTCGTCGCGCCGCCGAAGCCCCCCGAGCGGTAGGAGAGTGCCGCCGAGGCGAGGCAGGCGAAGATCACGAACCCGAGGACGAGGGTCATGCCCGGTCGGCGGAGCAGCCGGCGGGCGATGCCGGTCCACCAGCCCTCGGTCTCGCTCCCCGGGGCGATCGACGCGGGCCAGAATGCGGCACGCCCGAGGATGGCGAGCAGCGCCGGCAGCAGGGTGAGCCCGGTGAGGAGCATCACGCCGATCCCGACGGCGAGCGGCACGCCAAGGTCCTTGTAGATGCCGAAGGAGGCGAGCAGCAGGCTGAGGAGGGCGAAGACGACCGTCCCCCCGGAGGCAGTGATCGACTCGCCGATGCGCGCCAGTCCGTAGGCGACGGCGTCGTCCGGGGTCCTGCCGCCACGCAGCTCCTCGCGGACGCGGAACACGAGGAACAGGCCGTAGTCGGTCCCGGCGCCGAGCATCAGCACGATGAGCAAGAGCTCGGTGAACACGGAGATCTGGAGCCCGTGCGCGCCGAGGCCGCCTATGAAGCGGTTGGCGACGAGGAGCGCGATCGCCGAGGGGATGAGCGTGACGAGCGGGGCGAGCACGGAGCGGAAGACGAAGAAGAGGAGCACGATGATGAAAAGGACCGAGAAGTCCTGAACCCGGTTGCCCGTCATCGCCGAGTTCTCCTGATTGGCGACGTTCGTCGCGACGGCCCCGGCGACGTTCATCACGAGTCCGGCCGGGGGATGAGCCGCCCGGAAGCTCGCCTGGAGATCGTCGATGAGGGTCTTCTCGCCGGCGATGTCGCTGACGTTCACATGGGCGGTGACGAGCAGTTCTGCGGCGTGCCGGTTCGGGGAGGTGCCGATGAACCGCACCTCGCGGACGAACGGCACCTTCCTCGCGGCGGCGACCTCCCAGGTGATGACGTTCTCGTCGGCGGCGCTGAGGGGACCGTCGCGTCGTGTCGCGACGACGACGACCATGCTGTTCGTCGTCGTGTTGCCGAGGAGAGGCGTCGCGAGGTCGAACGCCTGGATGGTCGGCGAGCTCGACGGCAGGAAGTGGCTGTTGTCGTTGTTGATCTCGCTGCCGAGTGTCGGCAGCGTAAGGGTCGCGACGATAGCGACGACGACCCAGCCGAGAAGGACGAGCCAGCGGAAGCGGACGATGGCGCGGCCGAGGGCACCGAAGAAACGATCCATACCGGAAATCCTGCCAGCCCGGAGGCGTCAGTGTGTTGAGGGTGCCCCGTGGGTCGAGTGGCGCAGCGTGAGCTCCGGCAGGAGCCAGCTGAGGGCGAAGGCGATCGCGGCGATCGGCACGGCGACGAGGAAGACGACGTCGAGCGAGTGCGCGTAGGCGGCTCCGAAGGCGTGACGGACCGGGGGCGACAGCGTCCTGAGGAGCTGTGGCGTGAGATCGGCGAGATGCAGTCCTGCCGGGAGCTTCACGGCACCGAGGGACGACCGGAGGTTGGCCCCGATGATATTGGCGAGGATCGCGCCGAATATCGCCGTGCCAAACGCCGCGCCGATCGTCCGGAAAAACGTCACTCCGGACGTCGCGACGCCGAGTTCGCCGTGGGGGACGGCGTTTTGCGCCGCAAGCACGAGCACCTGGATGAGGCAGCCGAGTCCGGCGCCGAGGACGACCATGTCCGCCGACATGACGAGCGTGCTCGTGCCGGCGTGGAGGAACGACAGCATGAACAGCCCGGTGACGGTGAGTGCGGAGCCGATGATCGGGAACCGGCGGTAGTGGCCGGTGCGCGTGATGACCTGGCCCGAGCCGACGGACGTGGCGATGAGGCCGGCCATGAGGGGAAGTAGCGACAGCCCGGATGCCGTCGGTGTCGCGCCGCGCACGTACTGGAGGAACAGCGGCAAGAACACGGTTGCGCCAAACATGGCGAAACCGACGATGAACGACATGGCCGAGACGACGGCGAACGTGCGGTTCGCGAAGAGATGGAGGGGGAGCACCGGTTCGACGGCGCGCCGGTCGACGATCGCCCAGGTGGTCGTGAGGACCACACCGAGGACCGCCAGGATGAGAATGGGGTCGGATCCCCAGGGGTAGGTCGTTCCGCCGAGGCTCGTGAACATGACGAAGCTCGTCGCGGCGAGCGCGATGAGCAGCGTGCCGGCGTAGTCGATGACGTGACGGATGCGGGTGAGCGCCCCGGGGACGGTCACGGCGATGACCACGAGCGCGACGGCGCCGATCGGAACGTTGATGTAGAAGATCCAGCGCCAGGAGAGGTCGTCGACGAAAACGCCACCGAGCAACGGGCCGATGATGCTCGCCGCGCCGAAGACGGCCCCGAACAGCCCCTGGTACCGGCCCCGCTCGCGGGGCGGCACGACGTCGCCGATGATCGCCTGGGTGCCGACGAACAGGCCGCCCCCGCCGAGCCCCTGGATTGCCCGGAAGGCGATGAGCTCGGACATCGTCTGGCTGAGTCCCGACAGGATGGACCCGACCAGGAAGATGACGACCGCGGCCTGGAAGAACCCCTTGCGGCCGTACTGGTCGCCGAGCTTGCCCCACAACGGCGTCGAGGCGGTCGACGAGAGCAGGTATGCCGTCACAACCCACGAAAGGTGGGTCTCATCGTGCAGGTCGGCGACGATCGTCGGCAGGGCGGTCGAGACGATCGTCTGGTCGAGCGCCGCGAGGAGGAGTCCGAGCAGCAGTGCGCTGATGATCAGACGGCGGCGCTCGGGTGTGAACGTGGGCGCCGGGCGGGGGGTCGTATCGGTCGCGAGGAGGGTGTCGGTCACAGGTCGTCGGTTGCTTTCAGCTCGTTCGGCGTCGGTGCGAGTGGCGCGACGCGCAGATGCATGGCGCGACGCGGTTGCTGGTTTCGTCGAGGCTACCGGGATGCCCGCGGTGGTCAGCGCGCCAAGTTGGCGTGAATGGTCGCCTTACCAGGATTGCGTGCCGCTCCGGGGAGGGATTCGTCGGCGGGCTACCCTGCGGGGAGGCACACCTGGAGCAAGCACGACAGGAGGCACGTTCATGTACGCCCACGAGATCCTCGATGGACTGCGCGAGCCGGGGCGGCAGTTGCGGCGGCTGATCCCCGACGTGTACTCGAGCTTCGGCGCGCTCGACCACGCGGTCATCGTGGACGGCGCCCTCAGTGCGAAGCTCAAGGAGCTGATCGCGCTGGCGATCGCGGCGACACGCGAATGCGAGGCTTGTGTCGTCGTACACGCCCGTGGCGCGTCGCTCGCCGGGGCGAGCGAGCAGGAGGTCGCCGAGGCGATGGGTGTCGTGATCCTGATGAACGGCGGGCCCGGGACGGTGTGGGGACCGCGGGCACTCGAAGCGTTCCAGGAGTTCGCCACCCCCAAGGCCTGATCGGCGCGACGCGCGGGTCTACCTGGTGCCGCGCGGTTTCCTCGGCCTGCGGGCGCCTGGCCGCTGTCACTGCGCCACGGCACCGGCGCCATAAGCTCAGGTATGCGTTTGAGGTGCGGGATTGCGTGAAAACAGCTGGCTCCGGGGTCGCATCGTCGTCCGGCTCGGTGTCGTGGACGGGTGGGGGACGTTGAGCGCGGGCGTGCCCGGGTGGTCGCTGGGCCGATGACGAGCGTTCCTGCCGGAGGCTGGGACCGGGAGATCAGCGCAATGTTCCGGGGTGGCCCGCGCCGGCGCACCCCATGGACCTTGCTCGCCGCGCTGGGGGTCGTGCTCGTCGTTGCAGGAGTCGTTGGCTTCACCGTGTTGGTCGCGGTCGTCGCCATCGCGCTCCAGGCGATCTTCTTCGTCTTCTTCCTCCGGCACCTCGCGTTCGCCATGACGGCTCTCCGGTCAGGGCCGGTCGATCTCGTCATGCCTCAGTTCGACACGGGATACCAGCCGCCGGTGACGATCCTCGTGGCGTGCAAGAACGAGCAGTACGTGGTCCCGACGCTCATGGCGAGCCTGCTCGCCGTCGAGTATCCGCCGGAGCGCGCGCAGATCGTCATCGTCGACGACGCGTCGTCTGACCGCACTGGCGAAATCCTCGACGAATTTGCCACCCGCGAGAACCGACTCACGGTCGTCCACCGACCAGAGGGTTCAACGGGGGGCAAGTCCGGTGCCCTGAACGACGGCCTCACCGAGGCGACCGGCGAGATCATCATCGTGTTCGACGCGGACCACGAGCCGAGGCCGGACTGCGTGAGCCGGCTCGTCCGGTACTTCATCGATCCAGCCGTCGCGGCGGTGCAGGGTCGTTGCGAGATCGGTAACGCGTCGGAGTCCCCGCTCGCCGAGCTCGTCGCGCTCGACTACATCGCGGGTTATTTCGTCAATGAGTACGGGCGCCAGTCGCTCTACAGCCTGCCCGCGTACGGCGGGGCAAACTGTGCTGTCCGGGCGTCGAGCCTGCACGAGCTCGGAGGCTGGAATCCCTCGAGCGTGACCGAGGATACCGACCTCACGTTGCGGCTGATCCTCGGTGGCGCGCGGGTGCGTTACGACCTCACGGCCGTCGACACGGAAGAGGGCGTCGTCACCCTCGACCGCTTCTGCCGCCAGCGCTACCGCTGGGCCCGCGGGCACCAGCAGGTGTGGCGGGACTACCACCGCGCGGTGTGGAAGTCCCCGCGGCTGAAATGGCCCGAGAAGGTTGAAACGACGATGTTCCTGCTGGCGTTCCACATGCCGGTCGCCGCCGCGATCGGGGTCGTCGTTCTCATCCTCTGGATGGTCGGATTGGTACCGGCGATCGGCGCGATCAACCTCTCGATCTTCTGGATGCTCCTCTTCCTCGGGCCGCTGCTCGAGCTCGGCGCGGGACTCATCATCGCCAAGGCTCCGCGGCGGTCGGCGCTCCTCATCTTCTACTTCCTGCCACTGTTCTTCGTCTCGATGGGGGTCTGTTCGAAGGCGTGGTTCGACGGCGTCACGGGCAAGCCGTATTACTGGGTGCGCACGCCGCGCGCCGCGGAGCTTGCTGCCGCGGAGGCCGGGAGAACGAAGACCCGGGGCCAGACGGACAAGGCGGCGTCGTGAGACGGTTCCGCGTCGGCTGGCGGCTGTTCGTCGTCGTCGCCGTGACGCCGCTCGTCTACGTCCTGATCCAATACCCGGTCAGGCGGTGGGAGACGACCACGACGGCGAACATCTTGAGGAACCTCGGCTTCCGGGGTCTGCCGACGGTGCTCGACACGTCGATTCTCGTCGTGCCGTACCATCACGCCTCGTTCTGGGTCACGCTCACACCGTCGTGCTCGGCCCTCGCCCCGGCGCTCGCGGTGACGTGTCTCGCCTCGATGATGCCGCGGGCCACGAGCCGACGGTTTCTTGCGATTGGCGCTGCCGTCGTGGCGGTCGTTGTCGGCAACTTCGTACGTATCAGCTCTTCGGTCGTCGTCGGCCTGTACGCTGGAAGGTCGAGCCTCGTTCTGTTTCATGACTGGGTCGGCAGCATGATCGGTTTTGCGTTCACGCTCGGAGGATTCATTCTGATGCTCTGGATACTGCTCCCGGCGCGCGCTGAGGCGCCGGTCCCGAGTCTCGTCACCGAAGGTGTTGCCTGATGCTTGTCCTCGCCGCACTGCGTCTGCCGTCGGTCCACTGGAAGATCCCTGGCACGCACACCGTGCTCGACTTCAAGGAGATCGTGATGATCGGCGGTGGCGTCGTCATCGTGATCCTGCTCCTCGTGCTATTGCTCGTGACGCGGCGAGGATCCGAGAAGAACGCGGTGAAGAAGCTGCTGTCGAGCGCCAACCCGGCCGAACGACTTGCCGGGGTGAAGCTCGCCGCTCAGGAGGAGCTCGGCCATCACGTGCGTGCTCTGCGCCGGCTTTCGAGCTCGGAGAAGAACCCGGAGGTGTTGCGGGAACTTGCCGAGGTGGTCGCGCGACACCAGTGGGAGCCATCCGACGACGCCGACGTCATCGAGCTTCGCATCTGGGCCCACTACTACTACTCGGAGCGCGTCCCGACGCGCGGAGCCGACGTGAGCCTCCCACGGGGACCGGTACCGGAGCCTTCTGGCCGCCAGGTGCCGGTCGCCCAGCCAACGCCGAGTGTCGTCATGTCGGCGATTCCCGTCGTGACGATGCCAGAGGTCGCCGTCCCGGCGAATGCGCTCGAAGACACGAACGGGCCGGTCGAAGCTGCGCAGAGGCCGGTTGAGACCGTCTCTGGCTTCGCTGAGCCGGAGGCGGCGGGGGCGTTCACGGTGCTAGAACCCGAACGGCTCGCTCAGCAAAGGCCGGACGTGCAGGTAGACGGTGAACCTCCACCTCCGAGCGCCCTTGAGGAGCCGGATATTCCGCCACCCGTCGAGCCTGAAGAGCCAGCGACCCTCGACGCTGCCGGACCTGATGCGACGAGCGTCCCACCGTTCGAGGTTCCCGTCGTCGAAGGGCCGTCGGCTGAGGCCGTGCCCGAGGAGCCGGCGGCCGCGCCGGTTGAGCCGGTGATCGCGCCGGAAGAGCCCGCCGTCGGAACCTTCGTCTTCAAGGCTGGGGTGATGCCACCCGCGTCCGCCGGGGAGAAGCCGTGCATCCTCGTGACGGGGGCTGGCGGGGCGGCGGGGGTGACGGTGATCCGGGCGCTCATGAAGGCTGGTCACCGTGTCGTTGCCGTGGATCGGGACCCGCTCGCCGTCGGTCTCCGATTGGCGGACGCGTCACAGATGATCCCGAGCGCGGACGACCCGCAGTTCTCGAGCTTCGTCTGCAAGCTCTCGCTCCTCCAAGGGGTGAAGGGAGTTATCTCGACGATCGCCGAGGAGATGCCGAGTCTCTCGAGTCAGCGCGAGTTGTTCGACGATGAGCACATCGCGACCTGGTTCCCTGAACGCGGTGCCGTGCAGGCCTGCATCGACAAGTGGCTCTTCCATCTGGAGGCGAAAGCCGCCGGGTTGCCGGTGCCGCCGACGAATATCGCGTCGACCGAGGGTGTCCCGAGGCCTTGGATTGTGAAGCCTCGGTTCGGACGGGGGTCGCGCGACATCATGTGGGTCGACACGCCGGAGGACCTCGCCTGGGCGCTCGGCAAGATTCCGAATCCTCTCGTGCAGTCGCGGCTTTCCGGTGAGGAGTTCACGGTCGACGCGCTCGTCACCCGGGACGGCACGTTGGCCGGTGCGGTGCCGCGGTGGAGGATCGCGACCCGGGGCGGGATCACGACGAAGGGCGAGACGTTCTCGAACGACGGGCTCATCCGCCTCGTGGAGAACCTGCTGCGGGGACTCGCCTTACGCGGCGCGGTGAACGTGCAGGGGTTCGTGTCACGGGACGGTGCCATCATGTTCACGGAGGTGAACCCGAGGTTCTCCGGGGGGCTCGCGCTGTCGATCGCGGCCGGGGCGGATCTCGTCGGCCAGTACGTGAACGGGTTGTTCGACCTGGAGATCGACCCAGCGCGGCTTCGCTACCGGCCCGGCGTGAGGATGTTGCGCTACTTCGACGAAATCTTCGAGGGTTGACGCGCCTTCTCGTTCCCCTTGGAACGCGGCCAGAGATAATCAAACTCGCACCTGTTGTCCGGGAACTCGCGGCGACGGGCACGACGGTCCGGATGATCGCCACCGGTCAGCACCGCGATTTCGGGATGAGCTCCGCGTTCTTTGACGAGCTGGACATCCATCCGGACGAGACGTGGTCGCTGCCGACGGATCCGGCCGCCCGCGTCGCGGCGATCCTGGAAGGAGCGGAGCGCGCACTGGCGCACGACCGGCCCGATCTCGTCCTCGTCCTCGGAGACACGAACACCGTGCCGCTGTTCGGCCTCGCGGCGCGACGCAACCGGGTTCCCGTCGCGCACCTGGAGGCAGGACTGCGTTCGTTCAACCCGACGTCGATGGAGGAGGTGAACAGGCTGGTCGCCGCGGCCTGCGCCTCGTTGCACCTCGCGCCCACCGATCTCGCCGCGAGGTTCCTGACCGACGGGGGAGTGGACCCGGCGCGGGTGCGCGTCGTCGGCAACCCGGTGATCGACGTGCTCGTCGGACTGGGGGTTGCCCGGGTCGCGCCCGAGGACCGCTCCGGGGCGGTCCTCACCGCGCACCGGGCGACAAACGTCGACGATCCGGGGCGCCTCGCCGAATTGGTGACGCTCGTCCGCCTGCTCGCCGACGAGTGCGGCACCGTCACCTTCCCCGTACATCCTCGGACGCGCCGGCGCCTCGAGGAGTGCGGTCTAGTGACCCAACTCGACGGCGACGGGATCGAACTCAGCGGTCCCGTGGGTTACCGGACGATGAGCAAGCTCGTCGCAGCTTCCCGCGTCGTCGTGACGGACTCCGGTGGACTGCAGGAAGAGGCTTCATTCTTCGGCGTTCCCGTCGTCGTGCTGCGTCGCTCGACGCCCCGCTGGGAAGGCATCCGGGACGGGACGGCGGTCCTCGCCGGGATGGACGCGGCACGGGCGATCGAGGCCGTCCGGGAGCTCACGACTCCCGACGCGCAGAACCGCGCCGCGACGACCCCGTGCCCGTACGGCGACGGGCACACGGGCGAGCGCGTCGCGGCTCTTCTCGAAGACGACGCGGTCTGGGAGCTCCTGCGTCTCGACGAACCCGACTTCGTCGGACGCGAGCCGCCCTCGTGAGCGGCGGTGCGGTGACCGCTGTTCCGGAACGGCCGGTCGGCGCCGTGCTGTTCGATCTCGACGACACGCTCTACGAGCAGTCCCAGTGGTTCGACGGGGCATGGCGCGCCGTCGCCGGGGTCGGTGCGCCGGGGATCGACGAGTCCGCGCTGCTCGAGACGCTGCAGCTCGTCGCCGCGGAGGGTTCCGATCGCGGCAGGATCATCGACCGCGCCCTCGCCCGCCTCGGTCGCGCGGACGTCCCGGTGGCGCCGTTTGTCGAGGCTTTCCGGCGCTTCCGGCCACCGAAGCTGACACCCTACCCGGGGGTCGACGAGTGCCTCGCCGCGTTGGCGGCTGTCGTTCCGCTCGGTCTCGTCACGGACGGGAATCCGGTGCTGCAGGCGAGCAAGCTCGACGCGCTGGGTCTTGCACACCGCTTCAGCGTCGTCGTCTACTCCGACGAACTCGGCGGGCGCCGCGCGCGTAAGCCGGCGGCCGCGCCGTTCACCGCGGCGCTCACCGAGCTCGGCGTCGCCGCTCACGCGGCGGTCTACGTCGGTGACCGCCCCGACAAGGACGTGGCCGGTGCGATCGCGGCGGGCATGCGGGCGGTCCGGGTCCTGACGGGGGAGTACCGGGGGGCGCCAAACGATCCGGAGCCGTGGCTGACGGTCGGGGGCGTGGCCGAGCTTGCCGCGGCGCTCGGGCCGGTCCTGCGAATCGGACCAGGTTCGGCGGCAGGTTTAGACGTCGGCGAGCGCGAGCTTTGAGCGTATCGCGCCAGCTCCAGGCGTTCGTTCCCGCACAAAATGATCACTCCGAATGAAATGAATGAGTCATGTTCACAGTAAGCGGATAACCGGCCACCGAGCGTGGGACGGCGCAGTGAGCAGCATGAGGGTGTTGTATTCAAGAGTGAAGAGATTTAAGCTATCAGGCGTGAGCGGACAGGAGAATTCTCTCATTGAGCAGCTGAGGTCCTTTGGTGTCTCAATCGAGGACCTCGAGGCGTTGACTGGAGAACCGCCGGCGCCCGCGGTCGACCGGGTGGTCGAGAGCGCGCCGCCGAACGAGGCGCCGGTCGTGGACGACCCGCTCGGCGCGTTCCAGCCCCTCACCCCGGCGTCGCAGTTCGCACCGGAGCCGGCACCGGCGCCCGTCGGCGTGTCCGACGACGTGTCGTTGCGGGCGGACGCGGAGGGCCTGCGTCAGCAGTCGGCGCTTTTCGAGGCCAACCAGTCGCGTGACCGGATACTCGCCGAGGCCAAGGACGCCGCCACCGAGATTCGCGCGAATGCAGTACGGCTCGTCTCGGCGAAGCTGCAGGCGGCCGAGGAAGAGATCATGGCGATGCGCGTCAAGGCGACCGACGAGGTCGCCGAGCTCCGCAAGGAGACCGCCAAGGCCCTGGGCGCGCGGTTGCAGGAGGCGGGGGCGGAGGCGTTAGGGCTGCGCGAAGCGGCGCGGAACGAAACGAGGGCGTTCTGGGAAGCGGCCTACCGTGAATTCTCCGACGCCAAGGCGCGGATCGCCCTGCTGCACGAGCACATGGTGCAACTGCTCGGCAGCGTGAACGACGCGGTGGCGTCGGTGGAGGAGGCGGCGACGTCGATCGCCGCGCTCTGCGAGAGCCATCTCGAGGGCACCAAACCGGGCGCATAGGTCCCCGATCCGGGTCTTGAGCGGGTCGGCGTTGACGATTGGCCCATTTCGCCGTACAAGTGGAGCGATGGTCGCGCCGCGCCGTCGACGGCCCTCGGCGCGGTGTCGATGCCGATCTCCCTGGTGCGTTGCGTGCTGCCGGTCCTCGTCAATCCGGCCAATCGCCATCGCGCGGTGTCGCTTACCTACAAGCAGTACCGCTACGCGGTGACGAACGCGACGAGCGACGAAGAGGCCGCCGTGCTCTACGAGACCTACGGCATACCGGCGGGCGGTAAGGCGCTCTTCCAGGCCGCGCTGGCCGAGGTCAACCCCTGGACGCAGGTGAAGGTCGACACGAGGAATCCCTAAAGCGGGCCATTGCTGATCATCTGCAGTGAGAGGGATCGTTTCATCCCGAGGTCGATCGCGCAGGCGTCGTGTAGGCGCCAGCAGCGCAACGGCGGAGTGACGGAGATCGTGGAGATCGCGGGTCGCGGCCACTCACTCCCGTTCGACGACGGTTGGCGAGAGGTCGCCGATGTCGCGTTCGGATTCATCCGTCGATTTAACTAGTTGATACCAACGGAGCCAGCCGGCTGTTGTTGGGTGATGCAGTGCACACCGCCGCCGCCGAGCACGATCTCGCGACCCGGCACGGTCACCACCCTGCGGCCCGGGAAGACGGCCTCGAGGCGGGCCCCGGCTTCGGCGTCGTTGGGGTCGTCGAAGGTCGGCATGATCACGCCGCCGTTGACGATCAGGAAGTTGAGGTAGGAGGCGGCGAGCTCATCGCCGGCCCGGCGTGGGGTCGAGCCCTCGACATAGTCGACGCCCGAGGCTTCCTCCTCGGTGCGCACAGTGCTCGCCGGCATCGGCAGCGTCTCGACGCGCAAGCGCCGTCCTCTCGCGTCAGTGGCGTCCTGCAGCACCCGCAAGTTGTCCTCCAGCAGCGCGTAACGCCAGTCATCCCTGTCCTCGGTGATGCCGGCGAGCACGACGCCGGGAGCGACGAAGCACGCGACATCGTCGACATGACCATTGGTCTCGTGAGGATCTATGCCGCGAGCCAGCCAGATGATCTTGTCGACGCTCAGGTAATCGCGCAGATGTGCCTCGATTTCTTCGCGTGAGAGCTGAGGGTTGCGCCCGGGAGAAAGCAGACACTCCTCGGTGGTGATGACCGTGCCCTCCCCGTCGACGTGGATGGAGCCACCCTCCAGTACGAGCGGTGTGCGGTACCGGCCGACGCGCTCGAGCTCGGCGATCTTTGACGGCACCATCTGATCGTCGTCCCACGGGGAGTACAGGCTGTCATAGAGACCACCCCAGGCGTTGAATTCCCAGTCGACAAGGCGAACCTCGTTCTCGTCGTTGACGACAAATGTCGGTCCGCAGTCTCTGATCCAGGCGTCGTTGCTGGAGAGCTCGACGACCCGGACTCCCTCCGGAAGCATGCTGCGCGCGTTCTCCAACTGGTCGTGGTTGACTCCCACCGTCACGGGCTCGAACTCCCAGATCGCGCTTGCGACCTGCACCCAGGCTTGTTGTGCGGGTTTGGCGCCGAGACGCCAGTTGTCGGGGCGTTGCGGCCACAGCATCCATGTCTTGGCGTGCGCCTCGTACTCGCCCGGCATCCGAAAGCCGTCCGCACGTGGTGTGCTCGCAATCGGCTTTGCCGGGGCGTCATCCGTCACCGGTTGTGCTTTCTGACGAACGGGATCAAGGTCAGGGGAGGAGGGCATGAGCGATGTCGTGTAGCTCGGGGTCTACTGGCAGATCGTCAAGACCGATGAGAGCGAGCATCAGGGCTTTCTGGAAGTGCAAGCGGTTCTGCGCCTGGGGAAAGATGATCGACGCCGGGGAGTCAGCGACCTCGTCCGTCACTTCCTCGCCGCGCATCGCCGGTAAGCAGTGCATGAACTTCGCCCCGGGCTTGGTGTGACTCCACAGTTCGCTATTTACCTGGAACGGGTGGAAGGCGGTCACGCGATCCGCGTATTCGGCCTCCTGCCCCGTCCACCACCAACAGTCGGTGTAGATGAAGTCGGCACCGTCGATCGCTTCAAGGGGGTCGTTCGTGAGCAGGAAGGAGCCGCCGTTGCGCGCGGCGAGGAGCTCGGCGTTCTGTCTCAGTTCAGGTCTGATCTCGTAGCCCGGCGCATTTCCGACGCGCACGTTCAGCCCGAGCTTGGTTAGCGTCGTCGAGAGTGAGTTGCAGGGGTGAGCCGCGTCACCCACGTACGCGAAGGTGACTCCTTCTAACCTGCCGGCGTACTCGAGGATGGTGAGCGCATCACTCATCGCCTGGCAGGGATGCCGGTCGTGATCCATGGCGTTGATGACTGGCACGGAAGACCAAGCAGCGAGCTCGTTCACGGTCTCGTTCGTCTTCGCGCGAATGACGATTGCCGAGTTGTACTGGGAAAGTGTGCGCGCGGTATCAGCGACACTCTCCCGTCCGGGAAAGTGGATCTCGGCGGGACGGAGGTAGAGCGCGTTGCCACCAAGCTCAGCGAAGCCGTTCTCGAAACTCACTCGTGTGCGCGTCGAGGCAGTTTCGAAAATCATCGCCAGATGCTCGCCCTGTAGGAACGGGGTCAGTCGACGTCGCTTCCGCCTTGCCTTGATGACAATCGCCAGCTTGAGCAACCGTTCGAGATCCTCCCGCTCGTAGTCCAGGTCTGTCAGAAAGTGTCGGCCTCGGATTTCCCGCAAGCTGGGAAGCTGCTGTTCCAACGTCTCTGGTCCTCCAGTTTGTTTGTGGAATCTGCTCGCGCGAGCATCCGTATTAACAGAATCCTCGAGTGGGCGTTGTGGCACAGCTCGCCTGGTTGCAGAAGCAAAGCTGGACTGCTTGCACTACCGGTGCGTCCTCAACTGGTCAGCGGGGAGTCCGTATGGGTGTGCTGGCGCACGAAATCCATGATCATGCCAATCGCAACACGGCTCTTCGGTCCGAGGTTTCTTGGATGGGGCTCCTTCCAATGTGATAGGCGCCAGGAGCTGAGCCTGGCCAGTTGCGGTCACCGGATAGCGAGAAGAACGTGGCAACCAGGGCGCCTGGGAAGTCAGCAGACGGTTGCCGCGCCACACCCGCGGGGTCGCATTGGTGGAGCGTGCCGTGGCGGCGGACCGCGGTTGTCACCGCCACTCCGGTGACGTCCAACCCGTGTGTGACTGACAGAGCAATGGGGTTCCCCAGCGGACGGCCCGGGCGCGCCCCCGCACGGCGCGGGTAGACGGCAGGTGGGGAGCGGGGAACTGCTCGAATCTCTCGTCCTAAATCGACTGTGGGGAGACCAGATCAGGACAGGTGAAACGACGATTCGATCAGACGAGCTTCGCCCGCTAGTCGGAGACCGGCAGGTCTCGAAGGTCGAGCCGCTGGAGGTCCGTGGTGCGCGCGATCAATCGGCGGGAGGGACCTCCTGCGGCGCGGACCGATTCGATGCCTACCCGCAGCGCGCCCCTGTCCGCGGTGGACGTGGTGAAAGGGAAGCCGGGCAGTTGAAGCCACCGGTCACCAAAGCCAGTACCTTCGACCATGGCAGGGGTCTCCTCTTCTCGATGTGATGGAGCACCACGACAATGCCAGGATCCTTTGCCGCCCCGATGGTTACGTGTCGAGATTCGGTCAGAAGGTCACGCACCTCAGTCCATTGATGAGCGCCAGCAATCGGGAGGCACACCCTGATGGAGCAGATGAAAGACCGGGAATTCGCTGCCCACGTGCGCGAGCTTGACCATGCGCACGTCTTCCATTCGTGGTCGGCCCAGGATCGCATCGACCCGTTGCCGATCGCCGACGCGGCGGGGTCGTACGTCTGGGACTGCGGCGGACGGCGTTACCTCGATTTTTCGTCGCAGCTCGTGAACACGAACATCGGCCATCAGCACCCGAAGGTCGTCGCCGCCATCCGGGACCGGGCCGCCCGGCTGTGCACTGTCGGCCCGCAGTACGCCTGCGACGTGCGCGGCGAAGCGGCGCGGCTCATCGCGGAACTCGCTCCCGGCGATCTCAACAAGGTGTTCTTCACGAACGGTGGGGCCGAGGCGATCGAGAACGCGACGCGCCTCGCGCGCCTGCACACGGGTCGCATCAAGGTCCTCGCGGCCTACCGCTCGTATCACGGGTCGACGACGACGGCCATCAACCTCACGGGCGACCCGCGTCGCTGGGAGAACGACTACGGCAGCGCCGGCGTCGTGCACTTCTTCGGGCCCTTCCTCTACCGCTCGCCGTTCCACGCGACGAGCGAGGACGAGGAGTGCGCGCGGGCGCTCGAGCATCTCGAGCAGGTGGTCGGGTTCGAGGGCCCGGCGACCATCGCGGCGGTCGTCCTCGAGACGATCCCCGGCACCGCAGGGATCATGGTGCCTCCACCCGGCTACCTCGCCGGGGTGCGGGAGATCTGCGACCGCCACGGAATCGTGTTCATCGCCGACGAGGTGATGTGCGGGTTCGGCCGTACGGGCAGGTGGCTCGCCGTCGACCACTGGGGCATCGTGCCGGACCTCATTACGTTCGCGAAGGGGGTGAACTCGGGCTACGTACCCCTAGGTGGCGTGATGATCTCGGAGCGGATCGCCGCGAAGTTCGCGGAGCGCGCCTATCCCGGGGGGCTGACGTACTCGGGCCACCCGCTTGCTTGCGCGGCCGCGGTCGCGGCGATAACGGCGATGCGCGAGGAGCGGATCGTCGAGCACGCCGCCGAGATCGGCACCGAGGTGCTCGCGCCTGGGCTGCGCGCGCTTGCCGAACGGCACCCGTCGATCGGGGAGGTGCGCGGTCTCGGCGTCTTCTGGGCACTCGAGCTCGTCAAGAACCGCGCGACGAGGGAGCCCCTCGCTCCGTACGGCGGGACGTCACCGGCGATGAGCGAACTCGAGCATGCCTGCCTTGATCGCGGGCTGCTGCCGTTCACGAACCACAACCGGCTGCACGTCGTGCCGCCCTGCACCGTGAGCGAGGTCGAAGCGCGGGAGGGCCTTGGGATCCTCGACGAGGCGCTGGGTGCGGTGGACGCCTATTGCGAGGACGACTAGAACGATCGCGCCACCAGGCGACGGATGACCGATCCGCCGCCCGGTACGGAGAAGCGAGGAGCGTGGCATGAGTGGAAGCCGGGAGGCCGAACCAGAGTTGACCGCGCGCGAGACGGCGCAGGTCGAGCGCGCGAACGCCTCGGACCGCACGCCGGTGGTTTTCATCCACGGGCTCTGGGCACTGTCGAACGTCTGGGACGAATGGGCGGGTTGCTTCGAGGAGGCCGGCTACATCGCGCTGACGCCCGGGTGGCCCGACGATCCGGAGACGGTCGCCGAGGCGAGAGAGCGCCCCGCTGTCTTTGCCGGCAAGCGCGTCGAGCGACTCGCATCCCACTTCGAGGCGGTGGGTGGCCGCCTGGGGCGGAAGCCGGTTGTGGTCGGCCATTCGTTCGGCGGGCTTTTGGCCCAGATTCTTGCGGGCCGCGGGCGGGCGGCGGTCTCGGTCGCGATCAGCCCCGCTCCGTTCCGGGGCGTGCTGCCCGAGCCGATTTCCATGGTGCGGTCCGCGCTGCCGGTCCTGCGCAATCCGGCGAATCGTCGGCGCGCGGTGTCGCTCACCTACGAGCAGTTCCGCTACTCGGTGGCGAACGCGACCGACGAGCGGGAGGCCGCGGAACTTTTTGCGCGCTACGCGGTGCCCGCGGGGGGCAGGGCGCTGTTCGAGGACGCTCTCGCGAACATCAACCCCTGGACCGAGGCGAAGGTCGACTCCAAGAATCCGGCGAGGGGTCCGTTGCTGATCATTGCGGGCGCCAAGGACCGGTTCATCCCGTCAGCGGTGACCAGGTCGGCGTACAAGCGCCAGCGACGGAACGACGCCGTGACCGAGTTTGCCGAGCTCCCTGGCCGCGGGCACTCGCTCACGATCGATGCCGGCTGGAGGGAGGTCGCCGAGACCGCCCTCGGTTTCATTCGCCGATTTGAGTAGGCAGTTCGCCACCTCCTATCCGGGCACGCTGACGGGCCATCGCTCGGCTGCATGCTCCTCGATTCGCGAAGGCCACGGGTGGCGAACGTTCATGGGTCTCGGTCCCGGTCCACCCGGGTCGTGATCAACCCTGCATCATCTCGACGACGTCGAGGTTGTAGAACGTCGGAGGGTCGTCGAGGAGCGCCGCCATGCGCTTGGACCTGGCGTCGGTGCGGGGGTCGTTCGATTGCTCCATGGCTTCGTCGTAGGAGTTGAACTCGACGATGGCGAAGAAGTGGCCAGGGCGGTCCCGGTCCTCAGTGAAGAGCGCCCGGGTGGACCGCGCCGCGTCGCCGAGATCTTCCTGAACCTTCTCGGCGAGCGCGCGAATCTCCTCGCTGTGCGAGGTCTTGAACTCCATGATCTGGACATATCCCGGCATCTCATCCCCCGCTCCGCCGTCCGGATGAGGACCGGACCGGCAACCTGATCGACGGTAGCGCCGGCAGAGACCGAATCCGGCCGTTGCTTTCGCTCTCAGGGATTCAACCGATGGCCGAACGCCGGGGCGCGACGCCGGAGCGGGGCACGTAGTCCGCAGCGAGACACGGCCTCCGGTGCGGCGCGCGCGATCGCGGACGCCTCGACGTGCATCCGGGACATCGCTCCTCCCGGTCCGAATGTGCCGAGACCGGCCGCGGCCCGACGCCCCGTTCCCGGATTGGACGGGCGGGGGGCGACCCTCGACTGTTCAACCGGGAGTCGTCTCGAACGTGCCCGTGAGCGTGTGCGACTTCGTCGGGCGGATGGGGGAGCGCGCCACCACTTTGTAGGCGGTGAAGAGCAGGCCGTAGTGGGTCGGGATGGCTTGACCGAGCTCGATCGTGACGGGGTAGGAGAAGAACTTGCCCGCGACGCACGTCGGTGTGCAGTCGTTCTCGACGAGACGGCCGAGACCGCGGGCACCGTGGGCCGTCCACGTCGACCAGGTCAGCTCGTCGACGAGCGAGTTGAAGTCGGCACAGGCGAACACGATCTCGGAGGGTCGCTCGCGCGGACCCCCGAGACACGGCATGACTCCCGGCAGACCCGGGCCGGGGACGGTGCCGCCCCCGATCGCCTTGGGCGGGTAGTCGGACGCCGGGGCGACTGGAGCACAGAGATCGCGCGCTCCGACGTGGCAGGCCGCTTGGGCCGCCCCGGCGGCTCCGGACAGCGGACCGAGCGCGCTGCCGATCTCGACGATGGCGAAACGTCGGGCGTTCGGCGCCTCGATCTTGACGATCATGATCGCGGATCCGACCGAGGCGGTGAGCCCGCACTCCACGTCCGTGCCGGTCCGCAGGCGCGCGTCCGGTGGCCCGCAGTTGACGCCGGCGAGGTCGACAACCGTGGCGCCGGGTGCTTTCCCGGTGTCGAGCATCGCCGCGATCCGGGAATCGAGACGCAAAAGGCCCCCGGAAGGGTTCGTGAAGCTGTGGGTCGAGAGTGCCGGGGGCTTCGCCGGGCCGGAGCTCGTGAGGGCGAACGCCGTCGCCGCGATGCCGGCGGCGAGAACGATCGCCGCGGAGGCGAGCCACCACGGCTTCCTGGACAGCCGGGCGATCGAGAACCGACGGACGCGTCCGGCCCCGGGTCCCGGTGTCATGTCGTCGGAGCCCGGGTCACGAAAGCGGTGCTCCGTCCGGAGCGCACACCCACTGCGTACGTCACGCCCGTACTTTGCCACCAGCGGCGACGTGGGCGGGGACAGACGGATCGGCCCACGTCGCCGCGGACTCGTCGGGCACCCGATAGACAACGGGCGTGGATCTTCGCATCGACAAGGTCGTGGACGGGGCGGGGGCGCGTGCCTGGCACGCGATCGCCGACCTCTGCGTGCCGTTCGACCACCCCGGGCTCCTCGCCGACCCGCTGCAGGAGGTGCTCGCCTACCTCCCCGGCGTTGCGCGCTGCCAGAAGAAGGACTTCTGGACGAAGGACTTCTGGGTTGCCCGGGCGGGTGAAGCGACGGTCGCCACCGGGTCGGTCGAGCTCTCACTCGTTGACAACCTGCACCTCGCGGGCATCGAGATCGACGTTCCACTCAAGCTGCGCCGCCGTGGGTACGGGCGGGAGATGCTCGAGTTTCTGCGAAAGCAATGTCGATCGACGGGCCGCTCGACCCTCGTCGGCCACGTCGGAGCCCCGCTCGGAGGGACGTCGCCGGGGGAGTCCTTCGCCACGGTCGTCGGGGCGCGGATGGTCCTCGAGGAGGTCCGTAGCGAGCTGAGAACAGCCATGATAGATCGTTGTGCATTGAAAGAGCTTGAACAGCGCTCTCAGGCCGACGCCGCTGGGTACGAGGTCGTCCAGTGGATCGATCGCGCGCCAGGCGACGTGGTTGAGCAGTTGGCCCAGCTCAGGGCGAGTTTCCTCACCGAGGCGCCGATGGGTGGCCTGAGCCTTGAGCCCGAGCGCTGGGACATCGCACGGTTCCGCGAGTGGGAACAGGAGACCGTCGACCGCGGACGACTACGGGTGGCGACCGGTGCGCGTCACGTGCTCTCAGGGCGCCTCGTCGGCTACACCGAGATCACGGTGCCACGGTCCCGGCCGCAGGCCGCGTACCAGTGGGACACGCTTGTCGCGCCCGACCATCGTGGGCACCGGCTGGGACTGGTGATGAAGATCGCGAACCTCTGGCGGTTGGACCACGAGGTTGCGGGCGTCGAGACGGTCCAGACATGGAACGCGCAAGAGAACTCGCACATGGTGGCGATCAACGTCGCGATGGGTTTTCGCGCGGTCGAGAGGTACGGGGAGTGGCAGATGGAGATCTGAGCCCCGGCAGGCCGCTGCTCTGGGTTTTGGTAGACCGCCGATAAGGTTCGTTATGTAAGGTTACGGGAT
>Ga0326727_10008446_pt1 | contig 26116 bp, 14 predicted proteins | sample MB2enrmetagenome_FD_207643 | JGI IMG/M metagenome (GOLD analysis project Ga0326727, IMG submission 207643) | Lab enriched peat soil microbial communities from McLean, Ithaca, NY, United States - MB29MY | ecosystem: Environmental > Terrestrial > Soil > Wetlands > Peat | place: USA: New York...
TGTGCTTCGACAAGGGTGAGGACTTCGCGGCCGTCTATGAGCGTGAAAAGCCCCAGCAGATCACCGACGCCTCAGCCCTCGAAGCCCTGATCGACCAGGTCATCCACGACAACCCCAAGCAGGTGGAGCAGTATCGTGGCGGCAAGAAGGCCGTTGCCGGCTTCTTCGTGGGCCAGGTGATGCGGGCCTCGAAAGGCCAAGCCAACCCGGCCCTGCTCAACCAACTGGTCACAAAGAAGCTGGATCAGTAGCATGTCCACGGCATTCCACGAATGCCGTGGACCCTCAGCTACTTCATCTTGAGCTCCACTTCGAACTCCTTGCGCGCATCCCAGGAGCTGACCGTCTTGACTGCGGTCTTCCTGCCGTCCTTCTCCGCCCAGAGGTCATGATCCTCTGCCATATTCACCTGGGCGAACCGGAACCGTCCTTTGTCAGTGGTTGTATAGCTGCGAATGGTCTTGGACTTCAGGTCTTTGAGAAACACAGTGGCGCCTGGCACCGGGGCGGAATTGAGGTCCACCACGCTGCCCGTCACCACGCGCTGGCCCAGGTTTTGCGCCTCGGCCACAAACTGACCCCCATGCCCACCCCGCAACCCCAGGGGGGCAAAAACAGCCAGCAAGGCGGCAAACGCCAACCATGCCGCCAAACTCTTGCACTTCAACCTCACTCTTACTCCTCTTCGTCCGTGGGCAGATCCTCTTCGTCCTCGTCTGCTTCGTCCAGGTCGTCCACGCACGTCAACTCCAGCGGCTCAACACCGACCACCTCGTACTCCGTGCCACATTCATCGCAGGTGATAATGTCGCCTTCTGCTACTTCGTCCACATCGATGTCAAGATCATTCTCGCACTCAACACAACTCGGCATGACAGCCCCCTCTCTCTCCAAGGCATTTCGTATTACAAGATGACGCAACTTTGCTGTGCGACTCCGCTATTCTGGGAGAAAAGCCGCCCTCAGGTCAAGCGGCATAATCCCAAACCCCAGCCCTAGCTCCCAGCAGGGAGATTTTCCCATTGATTTCTCCCTCCATCCCGTCAATTTCCTTCCTCTTCGATGCGGTTTTGCAATCCGGAGATGGTTCCAAAAAGGAACCTCGCCGAAATTCTCCGGTCCAGCTCTCCACCTTGTTCCATGACACCCGTCTGCTCCGCGGTTTACCCTGTGAATGACCCTTATGCCCAGATTTGGCGCCACTTCGTTTGTCTTCCCCGAGTTCCGCGGTGCCACTCGCCGCCTGATTCTCTGGAACCTCATTGCCTACTTCGCCCTGCTCCTGGCGCAGGCAGCCATCCCGCTTACGGCCGCCCAGCTTGGACTTTCTTTCTCATTCATTCCCGGCGTCTTCCTCCACGGCGCTCTCTGGCAACCTCTGACATACAGCCTCGTCCACGTTGGCCTCCTCGGAACCCTTTTGGAGTTGCTCTCCCTCTGGTTCCTGGCCGGCTTCCTTGAGGGCTACCACAACTCAACCTGGGTCACCAGCCTCTATGCGGTTTCCGTCCTCGGAACCGCTGCCGCCGCAACCGCCATTTATGCGTGCAGCCAAACGCTGGGCTTTTCCTCTCACGAGATTCCTCTTTATGGCTGCTTTGGCGGCATCTTCGGCCTGCTGGTGGCCATCGGCGCCCTCTACGGCGATATGCAGTTCATGCTCTTTCCCCTGCCCATCGGCATCAAGGCCCGCTACCTCGTAGCCATCTATGCGCTGGTCACCGTCGCCATGCTCTTCGGCCAGCAGCGCATGTACGCCTTCGCCCAGTTGGGCGGTGCGCTGGCCGGCCTGTTCTACATCCGCCTGGCCCCGCGCCGCGGCCTTTCCTTCACGCTCAGCGAACGGTGGTACGCCCTGCGCAATCGCTATTACCGCTGGAAGCGCCGCCGCGCCGCCCGCAAGTTCGAGGTCTACATGCGCTCCCAGGGCCGCACCACCCGCTTCGACGGCAACGGCCACCCCATCGACGACGACCCCAACGATAAGAAGCACTGGAACTAATTCCGGCTGGGATGCCTCCACAGATCCCCGTGCCCTATCCTTTCGCTTTTTCCTGGCGAAAGGATAGAAGACCAGAAACATTAAATGGAACTGCCTCCCTCATCCAGTAAAATGTCTCTGGTATGTCTATGAAACTAGCCTTTCTTTTTCCGGGACAGGGTTCGCAGGCTGTTGGCATGTGCCGCGAACTTGCCGAGCGTTATCCCATCGCCCGCGAGACCTTTGCCGAGGCCGATGAGGCCGCCGGGTTCGCGCTCACAAAGTTGATCTCCGAGGGACCAGAGGAAGACCTCAAGCTCACGGAAAACACCCAGCCGGCCATTCTGACCGTCAGCACTGCCGTTGTGCGTGTGCTGGCCCTGCATGGAATCGAGCCCGCCTTGGCCGCAGGTCACTCCCTGGGCGAGTGGTCGGCCCACGTCGCCGCCGGCACGCTCTCCTTTGCCGACGCCGTACGCGCCGTCAAGGCCCGCGGACGCGCCATGCAACTCGCCGTTCCCGTCGGCCAGGGAGGCATGGCCGCCATACTTTCGCTGACCGCCGATCAGGTGATCGAGGTCTGCGAGGAAGCTGCCCTGGAGACGGGCCTGCCGGTCTCAGCCGCTAATCTCAACTCCCCCAACCAGACGGTCATCTCCGGTGCCCTGGCAGCGGTCGAGAAGGCCTCCGCGCTTGCCAAGGCCAAAGGCGCGCGCCGCGCCGTCATGCTCCCCGTCAGCGCTCCCTTCCACTGCGCCCTCATGCAGCCGGCCCAGGAAGAAGTAGCCCGCGTGCTCGGCGAGTTGACCTTGTCCGATCCCCGCATCCCCGTCGCCGCCAACGTCACCGGCGGCATCGTCACCACAGCCAGCGAGGCCCGCGACTTCCTCACCCGCCAGGTCACCGGCACAGTCCGTTGGGTGGACTGCATGAAGACCCTCATCGACCAGGGCGCCGAAGCCTATATCGAACTCGCCCCCGGCAAGGTGCTCTGCGGCCTGCTCAAGCAGATCGACCCTGCTCAAAAGTCCATGAATGTGGAAGACGCCGCCAGTCTCGAAAAGACGCTCGCGGAGCTGACAGGCGAGCCCTCCGCCCAATAAAGCCAATGGGCTTCATCCTCATCGCGCTTGTCGCGCCGAGAATGAAGCCCATCCAGCAACCAATTCCAGTTACCTCGCTGCCCCGCCGCCTCTACGGCCCCAGGTACAGTTCCACATCCGGCGGCGAAAAGTTCAGCGTATGCGTCTTCGGATCGTAATCCAGATCGAGCGCCTTGCTTTTCCGCCCGTTGATCAGCACAGCCATCAGCACCACATTGCCGTACATCCGGGCAGCCACTATCTTGTGGCTCTGAATCGCGCCATACTCGTTGTCCGGGCTCTGCGAACTCCAGTCCTGCTGGAAGCGGTCGAAGGTGTAGGGGCCGCTTTGCATCGGATGCTGCTGCCACTTCGGATCGTGCAGCCAGATGCCGTAAGCCGTGGGCAGATCGTTCTTCTCGACCGCCGTCAGGAACCGGTTCACCGTCATTCTTCCCCGCAGGTGATTGTTCCAGTTCCAGGGCCAGTCCACCGGCCGTCCGGCCACCAGCCACCAGCCCACAAACACCACCAGCAGCAGGCCCGCCGTGCTGTATAGAATCACATGCCAGCGGCGATCGCGCGCTTCGTCAAACTCTGGAGCGTCGAGCAAGGTCATCGTTTGAGTCCCTCGAATTCAGAATACGGCAAAGCAGGGAACAGAGGTCAGGACTTGGGGATTAGAAAAACAGCAAGCAGCATCGTAACACGCAACAAACCAGTCTCTCCCCCGCCACTACTTTAGACACCGGCAACGTGTCCGCTGTTCCCTAATCCCTGTTCCCTATTCCCTAGTCCCTGCTGTAAATCGTCCGGCTCTTCTCCGCGTGACGTTCCAGAGCCAGCTCAATCAGCCGGGTAATCAGATCCTTGTAGCTGACTCCGCTCGCCTCCCACAGCTTGGGGTACATGCTGATGCGGGTAAAGCCGGGCATGGTATTCACTTCGTTGATGTAGATGCGCCGCTTGCCGTCCGGCTCCATCAGGAAGTCCACCCGCGACAGGCCCGAAAGGTCGCAGGCTTTGAATGCCGCCACGGCCATCTCCCGGATCTGCTTGCTCTCGGCCTTGCTCAGCCTGGCCGGAATCACTGGCACCGAGCCTTCCGAAAGATACTTGGCCTCGTAGTCGTAGAACTCCTTGCCCGGAACAATCTCACCCACCACGCTCGCCTTGGGCGAGTCATTGCCCAGCACGCCGACTTCGAACTCGCGCGCCTTGGCCTTCTTGCCGCCCACGCCCAGCTCCACCACCAGCTTGCGGTCGTACTTGGCGGCTAGCTTCAGTGCCTCTGTCAGTTCCTTGCGGTCGTGAGCCTTCGAAATGCCCACCGACGAGCCCAGATTTGCCGGCTTCACAAACACCGGGTACTTCAGCGCCGCCTCCACCTGCGCAATGGCCTTGCGCGGCGATTTTTCCCAGTCGGCCCTCAGCAGCGTCACGTACGGAACCTGAGGCAATTTGGCCTGGGCAAAGAGCCGCTTCATCACGTCCTTGTCCATTCCCGCCGAAGAGCCCAGCACGCCCGCGCCCACATACGCGATCCCGGCCAGCTCGAAGAGCCCCTGAATCGTTCCATCCTCGCCAAAGGTCCCGTGCAGCACAGGAAACACCACGTCCAGATGCTGCCCGCCAAGCGCCGCATGGCTGTCCAAAGCCGAGGCTCCGCTCACGGTCAGCGCTTTGGCCGGCTCTTCCGGCTCCGGCGCCATCAGCGTCGGCTGCCCTTCGGCCAGCACCTTCGCTCCCGGTGTCGTCTCCGGATCGCCCGCCCGCAGCTTCTTCCTGGCCTTCGCCTGCACAGCCTCGCCCGCGGCCAGATCTGTCGGCGCAGTGCCCTCCAGCAAGCTCTTCGCGGCCCCCGAGGTCAGCCAGTGCCCCGCCTTGTTGATGCCAATCGGCACCACTTCAAACTTCCGCCTGTCAATCGCCTTCAAAACCGAAGCGGCCGACAGCAGCGAAACCTCATGCTCGCCGCTCCGTCCGCCAAAAATAATCCCAACCCGCAGTTTTTTTGCCATTATCTTCTTCAATCACCATTTCATGTGCGAAAAAATCAGCACTTCTCCAGTGTAAAACCCTTCACAGTATCTTCTTCCCAAATGCCGAGCAGGCCAGTTCCACCGCCAAATCGGCCGTGCGGTTATGCTCGTCGATCACCGGGTTGACCTCGACAATTTCGAAGCTGCGCATCTGGCCGTGATCGGCAAGAATCTCCATGGCCAGGTGCGCCTCGCGGTAGGTGGCGCCACCGCGCACCGGCGTGCCCACTCCCGGCGCGTCCTCCGGGTCAATCCAGTCCATATCCAGCGAAACATGGTAACCGGCAGTCCCGCGTCCTGCCACGCTGAGAGCCTCTTCCATCACAGCTCTCATACCGCGCTCGTCAATGTCGCGCATGGTATACACGGCAGCCAGTCCGGCGCGGCGGATGTTCTCCCGCTCACCGGCGTCAATATCCCGCACCCCGATCAGCACCGTGTTCGCGGCCGCAATCTTGGGCGCGTAGCCGAAGATCTTCGTCAGCCCATCCGGCCCCAGGCCCAGCAGCGCTGCCAGCGGCATCCCGTGCACGTTACCCGAAAGCGAGCTCTCGGGCGTGTTGAAGTCGGCGTGGGCATCGAACCAGATCACGCCGATCTTCTCCCCCCTGCGGCGATAAAACTCGGCCGCGCCGGAAGCCGACCCAGCGGCCAGCGAGTGGTCGCCGCCCAGCACCAGCGGCATCATCCCCTCTTCCATGGCCTTTACTACGGCCTCCGCCGTGCGTTTGCAGGTTTCGGCAATCTGCTTCAGATAATGCGCCTTTTCGCTGCCCGCGGCCTGCGTCTCGGCGATCTCCACTCGAATGTTGCCTCCATCGGTCACCTGGTGACCCAGCGCTTCCAGCCGCGCTTCCAGCCCGGCCACGCGCACCGCCGACGGCCCCATGTCCACTCCGCGGCGGCTGGCGCCCATGTCCAGCGGAACGCCGATGATGCGAATGCGGCGGGCTGTCTGCGCCTGCGCGCTATTCTGCTCGGATGGGATAACGGCATTGGAGACTTCCGTGAAATTCGTCATATCAGCATCTCTTTCTCGCTAAAGCAAAACCAGAGTAGCAGTATGCAGAAGCGATGTTCCTCAGCGACTGTCGCCTCAAGAAAAGCCATCTCCTCGCCTTTCAACAAGAACACGTTTAATCTGGCTCCGTTCCAGGCCCCGCCAGCCGGCAACTCCGCTGGGCCAAAGCAAATGCCAAGAACCATACCCCAACCGGGGGTATTAAACCAGAAACGGCTCAGAGTAAAATAAAAGGTTGCCGGTTCTATTTCTTTCAACTGGATTTCCCGTGGAAGTGATAGATTCGGTTAGCACTGCCGATAGAGAGCGTAGGAGCCAGGCAACGCAGCATTGCTCTTAACGGGTATTCTAGATGAAGAAATTCATTCCCGCGTTCGCTTTTCTCCTCGGATGGACCGCGGTTGCCTGGGCAGCGGCCCCAGCTACGCTTACCACTCTGCAAGCAATTCACGCGCTGACAAACGCCGAGGCCAAGCAGGCGATTCCGGTGGCCTTCGAAGCCACGGTCAGTTATTCGCGCGGATATGAGAACCTGCTCTTTGTCCAGGACGGTGACAATGCCGTTTTTGTGCGTCCCCCCACGACTGCCACACTGACTCCAGGGGATCGCATCCTGGTGCGTGGAACAACGCAGGCCAGCTTCCGCCCGCTGGTGCTTGGCAATAGCGTGACCCTGCTTCGCCACGCTCCCCCGCCCAGCCCCATATCCGCCACCTTCGACGAGTTGATCCGCGCCCAGCACGACTGCATGAGGGTCACTGTCCATGCCACCGTACACGCGGCGGACCTGGTGACGAGCTTGTCGGCGCCCATTCGCAGCGCCCGTCTCCAAATGCTCGCGGATGGCGGGCACTTTGAGGTGTACCTCGACAGCGACGACGTGAACACCCTCAAATCCATGCTGGACGCCGACGTCGAGCTTACTGGCGCCGTCGCCGGCAAGTTCGACAACAAAATGCAGCAGACCGGGATCGTACTCTACGTTTCCTCGCTGGCTGACATAAAAGTCCTCAAGCGTGCCAATTCCAGTCCATGGTCCCTCCCGGTTACACCCATGGATCAGGCTCTGATCAACTACCACATTCGCGACCTTACCCCCAGAATCCGCGTTCAGGGAACTGTCACCTACTACCAGCCCGGCTCCGCCGCCGTACTCCAGAGCGGCGCCAAGAGCCTGTGGATTGAGACCAGCAGCCGCGAACCCCTCCAGATAGGCGATCTGGCTGACGCAACCGGCTTTCCTGACGCGCACAACCGCCTTCTGACCCTGACCGACAGCGACATTCAGGACAGCCACATCTTCCAGCCCATCACGCCGCAGTTGGCGACCTGGCGCCAACTCGGCTTCTGGAGTTCAAACAGACCCGAAGGACATCTCTACGATCTGGTTTCCATCGAGGGACAGGTCGTGACGGAGGTCCGCGAGGCCACGCAGGACGAGTATGTCCTCACCGCTGATGGCCGCGTTTTTTCCGCCATCTACCATCACCCAGACCTTGCCAGTCGCACCCAGCTTCGCCCGATGATGCAGATTCCCATTGGTTCCAGGGTTCGCGTTACCGGCATCTGCACTGTCATGGATCCCAATTCGATCAACCCCGGCGAAGAAGTTCCCTTCACGATCCTGCTGCGTTCCTCCGACGATATTACGGTCGTCGCCAAGCCTTCCTGGCTGAACATCGGTAATCTCATTCGCGTCGTCAGTCTGCTGGCGCTCGTGCTGATCGTGATGGTCATCTGGAGCGCAATGCTGAACCGGAAAGTCCGCCAGCAGACTGCTGCGCTGGCCACTCGTGCCGAGTCTGAGGCCGCCCTGGAGCATCACATGGCGCAGCTCGAGCAGAAGCGCAGCCGCATCCTCGAGGACATCAACGGTTCACGGCCCCTCGCCGAGATACTCGAGGAAATTACCGAACTGGTCTCCTTCGCGCTCAGTGGCACGCCCTGCTGGTGCGAGGTCGCCGATGGTGCGCGGCTGGGCAATTTCCAGTCTCAGGCAGACCCTCTGCATATCGTCCGTACACCCATCCCCGGGCGTTCCGGCCCGCCTCTGGGCGCTCTTTTTGCCTGCTCCGATTCCTCCGCCTCGCCGAACTCTCCTGAGGCATTCGCCCGTGAGAAGAAATCCCTTTCCGTGGGAGCGAAGCTGGCCACGCTCGCCATCGAAACCCGCAGGCTTTACTCCGACCTGTTGCATCGCTCGGAGTTCGACCTGCTCACCGACATTCATAACCGCTTCTCGCTGGGCAAGCATCTGGAAACCCAGATTGAAGAAGCCCGCAGAAATGCCGGCATCTTCGGCCTGATCTACATCGATCTGGATAAATTCAAGCAAGTGAACGACCTCCACGGCCACCACATCGGAGACCTCTACCTGCAGGAAGTGGCGAGGCGCATCAAGCAGCAACTTCGCGCCCAAGACCTGCTGGCACGCCTGGGCGGCGATGAGTTTGCCGTGCTCCTCCCGACTGTCCGTAACCGCGCCGGCGTCGAGGAGATCGCATCCCGGCTGAAGCACTGCCTGGACGATCCCTTCGTTCTCGATGGACACACGCTCAAAGGCTCCGCCAGCTTCGGTATTGCCCTTTATCCCGAAGACGGCTCGACCGGCGACAACCTCCTGAACGCCGCTGACGCCGCCATGTACGCCGTCAAGAACTCCCGAAGATAGGACGAAATCAGGACACACAGTACCCATCGGCCGTCTCTTCTTCATTGGGCGCTGAGTCGGGCGGGGCGCCGCAATCTCCAAAGGGCCTATTGTGCATGACCGAATGACCCGCCAATGAGTCGAGCGACGAAGCCGCTCAGCCTCCAGAAGATTCCCCCATACGTTACTCTCGTATGCCGCCACGTGGCCAATCCCTCCGCTCCGGCGTAATTGATTCTGCCAAATGCCGATATATACCCAAAGAAGCTCACAACACTCCCCCTGTTCGGCAGGATTCTACGCAGTGAAGAACTTGGTTCTCGCGATTGCGATCATCTTTGGATGGTCCCCCGTTGTCTCGGGGGCGGCGGCGCCCGTAACGCTGACAACGCTACAGGCTGTCCACGCACTCAGCAACGCTGAGGCAAGCCATGCCCAGCCCGTCGCTTTCGAAGCCACGGTCACCTATTGCCGAGCCTACGAAAGAACGCTCTTTGTTCAGGATGGCGACATCGCCGTCTACGTGAGAGTTCCGGCGAACTCCAGCGTCCTTCCCGGAGATCGCGTCCTGGTGAAGGGAACAACGAAGGCCAGTTTCCGCCCTATCGTGGTTGCAGAAAATGTGACCCAGATCCACCATGGCGTCTTGCCCAAACCGCTTCCAACCGGATTCGATGAGTTGATTCGCGCTCAAGATGACTCTCGGCTGGTCACCGTCCATGCCAGGGTCCGCGCCGCCGACCTGTTAATCAGTCCGATGGCCCCGGTTATGGGCAGCCGCCTGCAGTTGCTTGTTGACGGCGGCCACATCGAGGCCTATGTGGACAGCCATGATTCCGAGGCGCTTAAGAATCTGCTGGACGCTGACGTGGAAGTCACCGGCGCTGCCGCCGGAAAATTCGACGACAAGATGCAGCAGACCGGGGTCGTGCTCTTCGTTTCCTCCCTGGCTGACATCAGAATCCTCAAGGAGGCCAGCGCCAGTCCAGCGTCCATTCCGCTCACTCCCATGGATCGGATTCTTTCCGTCTACCATTTGCGCGACCTCACGCAGAGGGTGCGGGTTCATGGAACCATTACGTATTACGAGCCCGGCTCTGCCGTTGTACTCCAGAACGGATCCAAAAGCCTGTGGGTCGCAACACATACCCGTGAACCCTTGCGAATTGGGGATCAAGCGGATGCGACGGGTTTTCCCGAAGCGCACGACCGTCTGCTTGCTATATCCGACGGCACAATCCAGGACAGCCATCTCTTCCAGCCCGTCACGCCGCTATCGGTCACTTGGCGCCAACTGGGCTTCTGGAGTCCCAACGGTCCCGATGGTCACCAAAACGATCTCGTCTCCATCGAAGGCCAGTTGGTGACAGAAGTCCGCGAGGCAGCACAGGACGAGTTCGTCTTGCTTTCCGATGGCCGACTTTTCACTGCCATCTATCGCCACCCGCCCACAATCGGACTGCTGCCGCCCATGATACTCATTCGGCCGGGCTCCAGAATCCGCGTCACAGGCATCTGCACCATCGTTGAAAGCAACTCTGCCAACCCCGGAGAAGATGTCCCCTTCAACATCCTGCTGCGTTCGTTCGGCGATATTCAGATCGTCGCCCGGCCTTCCCTGCTGAACATTCGCAATCTCATCATCGCCCTCTGCGCGCTGCTCCTCATCCTCTTCGGCGTGCTGGCCAGAAGCTGGACCATCGAGCGCAAGGTGCGCCGCCAAACCACCGCATTGGCCCGGATCGAACAGTGGCGCAGCCGCATCCTTGAGGACATCAATGGCTCCCGTCCGCTGGCTGAAATCCTCGAAGAAATCACAAACTTGGCATCCTTCACACTGAACGGCGCTTATTGCTGGTGCCAGGTCGGCGATGGTGCAAAGCTGGGAAAGCGACCGCCCGATCCTGCCGCTCTGCGCATCGTCCAGCACGAAATCCCCGCTCGATCCGGGCCCCCTCACGGCTTCTTCTTTGCCGCCTGTGACCCGCTCGCCAAACCCTCCGCACTCGAAACGGAGATTCTCTCCATGGCCGTTGGACTGGCCACGCTGGCCATCGAGACCCGAAGGCTATACTCCAACCTGCGCCGCCGCTCAGAGTTCGACCTGCTCACTGATATCCACAACCGCTTTTCGCTCGGCAAGCACTTGGAGATTCTGATCCAAGACGCACACAGAAATGGGGATATCTTCGGTCTGATCTACGTCGATCTCGATCATTTCAAACAGGTGAACGACCTCTACGGCCATCGCACCGGCGACCTCTATCTCAAAATGGTGGCACAGCGCCTCAAACAGCAGCTTCGCTCCCATGACCTCCTGGCGCGCCTCGGCGGCGATGAGTTTGCCGTGCTGCTGCCGTTGGTCAACAGCCGCGCCCGTGTCGAAGAAATCGCTTTGCGGCTGGAACACTGCTTCAGCGAGCCGTTCATTCTCGAAGGACACACCCTCCATGGCGCCGCCAGCTTCGGCTTCGCCATCTACCCCGAAGATAGTGCCACCGGAGACGGCCTCCTGCAGGCCGCCGACGCCGCCATGTACGTGGTCAAAAACTCACGCAAACAGGCGGAAAGCAAAACCTCCTAGCTCGCGTAACCCGAGGCCTATCCCTCCTTGCTGCTTTTCACCGGGGGTGGACACCATTCAGGCTTCCGGAAGGTTACCGTCGTTACGTCCTCCGTCTTATTCTCCGACTCGGATGTGATTGATTTCACTGGCGCACATGTAAAATCAAAGGGATGGGGTATACTGCGTCATTTCGACAGGATTTTTCCCGGTGAAAAATCTGGTCCTCACGATTGCAATCATTTTCGGATGGTCCCCGTTTCTTTGGGGGGCTGCGGCTCCCGTTACGCTGACTTCAGTGCAGGCCGTGCGCGCCCTCAACATCGCTGAAGCGAAGCAGGCTCTGCCGGTCGCCTTCGAAGCGACTGTGACCTACTATCGCGGCTATGAAAACACTCTCTTCGTGCAGGACGGCAACTCCGCCGTTTATGTCTGGTCCGCCACCTCTCTCAATTTGGTCCCCGGCGATCGCATCCTCGTACAGGGAAAAACACACGCGGACTTCAGTCCCAGTGTGCGCGGCGACAAGATCACCCTCCTGCATCACGGCTCCCCGCCCAGGCCCGTGCCAGCCGACTTCGACGAATTGATTCATGGCACGTTCGACTGCGAGCTGGTCACCGTCCATGCCACCGTGCGCGCCGCAGACCTGGAAAAGCATGTCAACCTGCTCAACCCCGGCGCGCCGCTGGTTACCAGCACACGCATGCAACTGCTCACCGAGCGCGGCGCCATTGAGGTGTTTCTCAATAGCGAGGACGCTAACGCGCCCGCAAATCTCCTCGACGCCGAAGTGGAAATCACCGGCGTTACGGGCGGAAGTTTCGACGGCAAAATGCAGCAGGTGGGCGTTTTGCTTCACGTCTCGTCCCTCGCGGACATCAAGGTCCTGAGGCGCGCCGTCGTCAGTCCGCGATCCCTTCCAGTAACGCCAATGGACAGGATTCTCACCGGCTATCGCATGAACGATCTCACACAGCGGGTCCGGGTTCAGGGAACCATCACCTATTACGAGCCGGGGAGAGCCGTCGTGCTGCAAAGCGGCTCCAAAAGCCTGTGGATCGCAACTAAGACCACCACAAGTGACATCCATATCAACGATGGAGCAGATGCAACCGGATTCCCCGATGTGCATAGCGGCTTCTTGACCCTTGACAACGGCGAAACCTGGGATAGCAACGTGCAGACCAACAGCCCTCCCCAACCGGCAACTTGGAAGCAGCTTGCATCCAGCAAGAACGTCTTCGATCTTGTCTCCATCGAAGGCAAGGTCGTGACAGAGGTCAGGGAAACCTCACAGGACCAATACGTCTTGTCCGCCGATGGCCAGCTCTTTACCGCGCGTCTCAATCACGCGAACAATCCGCCACAGCCCATGAGACAGATTCCGCCTGGTTCAAGGGTTCGCGTTACCGGCATCTGCATCCTAGAGAATTCCAACCCCTTCGCAGGTGAAGTTCCCTTCGATATTCTCATGCGCTCTGCTGACGATATTGTGGTCGTCGCGGAGCCTTCCGTGCTGAGCACCCGCAACCTCATGCTCGTGCTCGGTGTGATGCTGCTCGCAATGATTGTCGTGAGCGCCTGGGGTTGGACCCTCAGAGTCAAGGTGCGCGGTCAGACCGGCGCCCTGGCTACGTTGGCCGGGTTCGAGCGGCAGCGCGGCCGCATCCTGGAGGACATCAACGGCTCAAAACCACTCGCCGAAATTCTCGAAGAAATTACCGGAATGGTTTCCTTCACGATCGACGGCGTTCCCTGCTGGTGCGAGGTCCTGGATGGAGCGCGGCTTGGCAATTACCCGGCGAACACAGACCAGTTGCGCATCCAACAGCAGGAGATTTCCGCCCGCTCCGGTCCGCCCTTCGGGACGCTCTTTGCTGCCTTTGATCCAGCCACGCCTGCCGCCTCTACTGAGAAGGAAGCGCTCTCCGCGGGCGCCCGGCTCGCCTCGCTGGCCATGGAAACCCGCAGACTCTACTCCGACCTCCTCCGCCGCTCGGAGTTCGATCTGCTCACAGACATCTACAATCGCTTCTCGCTCGAGAAGCACTTGGACGCCCTCATTGAAGAAGCGCGCCAAAATGCTGCCACCTTCGGGCTGATCTATGTCGATCTGGATGATTTCAAACAGGTAAACGACCTCTACGGCCATCACATCGGAGACTACTTCCTGCAGGAAGTGGCCCGGCGCATGAAGCAGCAGCTCCGCTCCCGCGACCTCCTGGCGCGGCTCGGCGGCGACGAGTTCGCCATACTGCTCCCCACTGTGCGCAACCGCGCCGGCGTCGAGGAAATCGCACTGCGGCTGGAACATTGCTTTGATAATCCCTTCGTTCTTGAAGGACTTACACTCCATGCCTCGGCCAGTTTCGGCTTCGCGCTTTACCCTGAGGACGGCACGACCGGGGATCGCCTTCTCAACGCCGCCGACACCGCCATGTACAAGGTCAAGAAGGAGAAAAAGCTGTGCGAACAAATAGCAGTCGGACAGGAAATCTCAACAGCCAGCTCCTCCCAGAGCGCCTGATGACTGACCCGTTGGCTCAGCTTGCCGCTTTCTGGCGAATTGCACGTTTCAACGGCCGTCGCGGGTGCTCTGCGCATCGCCACATCGCCAGGTTGATTCTTTCGGCTAATTCGGCCGATAGAAGCCCTCAGGGCAAAACAACACAAAGCTCGTCCGGACCGGTGCATCCGCAATGAAGAAAATGAAGAATCTGATTCTCGCAATTGCGATCATTCTCGGATGTGCTTCGGTTGCCTGGGCAGTTCCGCCCGCCCCGTTGACGACCTTGCAGGCGATCCACGCCCTCAGCAACGCCGAGGCCAGCCAGGGCCTCCCTGTCGCCTTTGAAGCCACCGTCACCTACTACCGCGGCTATGAGCGCATTCTGTTTGTGCAGGATGGCAATCTGGCCATCTTCGTTTCTTATCCGAGGGACCTCAAACTGGTTCCCGGCGACCGCATCCGGGTACTGGGGAGAACACAAGAAAGCTTCAATCCTATTGTGGCTGCGGAAGGCGTCGCTTTGCTGCGCCACACCGCTTTGCCAAAGCCCGTGCAGGCCAGCTTCGATCAGATGATCCGTGCCGAAACCGACTGCAAGCTGGTTACTGTCCGCGGCACGGTTCGCGCGGCGGACCTCGCGCTGAGCCTGCGCGGGCCCCTTCGCTTCATTCGTCTGCAATTGCTTATGGATGGTGGGGATTTTAACGCAGAGGTGGACAGCGACGATGCAAGCGTCCTCGAACGCCTGCTCGATGCCGACGTGGAACTCACCGGCGTCGTCTCGGAAGAATTCGACGACAAGATGCACGAGACCGGAATTCTCATGCACATCCAGTCGCTCTCCGATGTGAAGATCATCAAGCGCGCCACATCCAGTCCCTGGTCTCTCCCGCTCACTCCCATGGATAGGGTCATCATCGGTTCTCATTTTCGCGATTCCACGTCCAGGGTCCGCGTTCATGGAACGATCACCTATTACCAGCCCGGCTCCGCCGTTGTACTCCAGGACGGCGCTAAGAGCATTTGGATTTCAACCAAGACTCACAACCCCCTGCGGGTCGGCGATGAGGCGGATGCAACCGGCTTTCCCGATGTCCACGACGGCTTTCTCAACCTCGTCCACGGAGAAGTCCGCGACACCCTCGTTTTCAATCCTGTCACGCCGCTGCCCGCAACATGGAAGTCGCTTACTCCACGCGGCTATGATTCCCCTGGCCATCACGACGATCTCGTTTCCATCGAGGGCCAGGTAGTAACAAAAGTCCGTGAGGCCTCTCAGGATGAATACGTTATTGCCACGGACGACAAACAGTTCTCCGCCATTTACCGCCACCCGGATGGTCCGGTTCCAGCCGCGCAGAATATTCCCTTGGGAGCCAGAGTCCGGGTCACCGGTATCTGCATCCTCGAGAACTCCAGTCCTTATGCCGTTCAGGTTCCCTTCAATATTCTGATGCGCGCTCCGGACGACATTGTGGTCGTCGCCAAGCCTTCCTTGCTGAACATCCATAACCTCATCATTGTGCTCAGCCTGATGTTGCTGGCCGTGATTGCGGTCAGCGTTTGGGGATGGACCCTCAATGCCAAGGTGCGCCGGCAAACGGGCACGCTGGCCACCATGGCCGAGTTCGAGCAGCATCGCAGCCGCATCCTCGAGAACATCAACGGCACCGAACCTCTCGCCGCCATCCTCGAGCAAATCACAGGAACGCTCTCCTTCCTGCTCCATGGCGTTCCCTGCTGGTGCCAGATCGCCGGCGGAGCCCGGCTGGGAAACTGCCCCCAAGAGATTGCCGGCCTGCATATCGTCAAACGCGAGATTGCTGCCCGCTCCGGTCCGGCCTTGGGCACGCTCTTCGCCGCCTTTAATGCCAATTCGGCACCCAAGCCTTCTGAAAAGGAAGCTCTCCTCGTTGCCGCGCGGCTGGCCACGCTGGCCATCGAAACCCGCCGGAGGGATGCCGACCTGCGCCACCGTTCGGAGTTCGATTTGCTCACCGATGTCCACAACCGCTTCTCGCTGGAAAAGCGTCTGAACGCCCAGATTGAAGAGGCACGCGACAATGCCGGCATCTTCGGCCTCATATATATCGACCTCGACAAATTCAAACAGGTCAACGACATCTACGGCCATCACACTGGCGATCTCTATCTGCAGGAAGTGACGCAGCGCCTGAAACGGCAACTGCGTCCCGGCGACCTGCTGGCCAGACTTGGCGGCGATGAGTTTGTCGTGCTGCTGCCCACTGTGCGTAACCGCGCCGCAGTCGAGGAGGTCGTCCGTAGGCTGGAGCACTGCTTCAATGATCCGTTCGTCCTCGAAGCCCACACCCTCCAAGGCACCGCCAGCTTCGGCATCGCCCTCTACCCGGAGGACAGTACGACTGCGGACAAACTTTTGAACGCCGCCGATGCCGCCATGTATGCAGCCAAGAACAGCAAGCGATGAATCGACAATAGCCCGGCTCCGGGCCTCGGCGCGGAACTGCCGGCGAAGACCGCGCACCAATAAGAAAGGCCCGGCTTCCGCCGGGCCTTTTCGGTTGTAGCATCTTCATGGACGGTATAAGGAAGCTCCGTGCCCCATCCATCTCACGTTCTTTGTGAAATGGGTGGGAGACCACGAATTCATCCTTTCAGGAACAGTGACAATACTCTAGAGCGAGCTGCAGTTCCCTACTCGGAAGCCATCTCCTCGGCCTCGCCCTCCTGGCGCATCAGCTCAAGTTCACGCTCGGCCGCTTCCTGCTCGGCCGTAACTTCCTGCTGCACGCGGGCCGCCGCCTCTTCCAGCTCTGGGCTGAGCTGAACATTGCGATAGTACTCCAGGCCCGTGCCGGCGGGAATCAGACGCCCGACAATCACGTTCTCCTTCAATCCGCGAAGGTTGTCCACCGCGCCGTTGATGGCCGCCTCGGTGAGCACGCGCGTCGTCTCCTGGAAGCTGGCCGCGGAAATGAAGCTGTCGGTCGAAAGCGACGCCTTCGTAATGCCCAGCAACAGCGGACGTCCGATCGCCGGACGGCCTCCGTTTGCCAGCACACGATCGTTCTCCTCGCGGAAGCGGAACTTGTCCACCTGCTGTTCCAGCAGGAAATTCGTATCGCCCACCTCGTCAATGCGCACCCAGCGCAGCATCTGCCGCACAATCACTTCGATGTGCTTGTCGCTGATCGCCACGCCCTGCAGCCGGTAAACCTGCTGAATTTCATCCACCAGGTATGCCTGCAACGCCTTTTCGCCCAGCACGTCCAAAATGTCGTGCGGGTTCAGCGGCCCATCCATCAATGGATCGCCCGCAACCAGGCGTTCACCCTCCTGGACGTTGACGTGCGTGCCGCGCGGCACTGAGTATTCCTTCTCGTCGCCATTGTCCGCGGTCACGTAAATCTTGCGCTGGCCCTTCACCACATCGCCGAAGCGAACCACACCGTCGATCTCGCTGATGATGGCCGTCTCGTGCGGCTTGCGCGCCTCGAACAATTCCACCACGCGCGGCAGACCGCCGGTGATGTCCTTGGTGCGCGTGCTCTCCTTGGGGATCTTCGCGAGAATATCGCCCGGACCCACTTCGTTGCCGTCCTCGACCATCAAGTGAGCGCCGCGGGGCAGCAAGTAGCGTTTGTGAGCCTTGGCGTTCTTCACCACAAAGGTCGGCTGCTTCTTCTCGTCGGGGGCATCGGCTACCACCCAGCGTGAGAGGCCCGTCACTTCGTCGACCTCTTCGTTCAGCGTGACGCCTTCCTGCAGGTCCTTGAAGACCACCGTGCCGCCGATTTCCGTAAGAATCGAGTAGGTGTACGGATCCCACTCGGCCAGCAACTGGCCTAGCTTCACCTGCTCGCCATCCTTCACCTTCATGCGCGCGCCATAAACCACCTGGTAGCGCTCTTTCTCACGGCCGCGCTCGTCCTGAACAGCAATCGAACCGGAGCGGTTCATCGCCACCAGTGTTCCGTCCTTGCTCTCCACGTAGTTCAGGTTGATGAAGCGCACAAAACCGTTGTTCTTGGCATCCAGGCGCGACTTGTCCGAAACGCGGCTGGCCGTGCCTCCCACGTGGAAGGTCCGCATCGTCAACTGCGTGCCCGGCTCGCCGATGGACTGCGCGGCAATTACGCCGCAGGTCTCGCCCAGTTCCACCATGCGGCCCGAACCCAGGTTGCGCCCGTAGCAAAGCGCGCACACGCCCCGCTTCGACTCGCAGGTCAGCACCGAGCGGATCTTCACCTTCTCCACGCCCGCGCCCTGAATCGCCGCGGCAACCTCTTCGTCGATAGGCTGGTTCACATCCACCACGATGTTGCCGTCGTAGTCCTTGATGCGCTCGAGCGATACGCGGCCAATGATGCGGTCGCGCAACTCCTCGATGATCTCGCCCGACTCGACGATCGACCCCACGCTGATTCCCTCAACCGTGCCGCAGTCGTACTCGGTCACGATCACATCCTGCGCCACATCAACCAGCCGCCGCGTCAGGTAGCCCGAGTCGGCCGTCTTCAACGCAGTATCCGCCAATCCCTTGCGCGCGCCGTGCGTCGAAATGAAGTACTCCAGCACCGTCAGCCCCTCGCGGAAGTTCGCCGTGATGGGCGTCTCGATCACCTCGCCCGAAGGCTTGGCCATCAGTCCGCGCATGCCGCTCAACTGGCGAATCTGCTGCTTCGATCCGCGGGCGCCAGAGTCGGCGAAGATGTAGATCGGGTTGAAAGCTCCGTCGTCGTCCGCGTTCTTCATGTTCGCGAACATCTCGTCGGCCACCTTGTCGGTAACAGACGACCACATCTGAATGACCTTGTTCGCCCGCTCTCCGTTCGTGATCGCGCCGTCCATGTACTGCTTCTGGACCTCGATCACCTTCCGGTCGGCTTCTTCCACCACCGTATACTTGCTGGCAGGAATCACCATGTCGTCCACGCCCACCGAAAGTCCGGAAACCGTGGCGTAATTGAAGCCCAGCGCCTTGATCTTGTCCAGCATTCCAACCGTCACCTCAAGACCGAGGTTCTGGTTGCAATAGTTCACCAGTTCGCCAATGCCCTTCTTCTTCAGCTGGCCGTTGATGTAAGGCATCCCCTCCGGCAATGCGTCGTTCAGAATCGCGCGGCCCACCGTGGTCGAGATGTACTGCTTGTTGAACTCCACCGGCTCGGTGTGCGTCAGATCCTGCCCGTCATAGGCGGTCGTCATGTCCAGCACCTTGCCCGTGTAGCGCAGCCGGATCGGCGTCAGCGTCTCCACTTCCCTGGCTTCGAGCGCCATCAGGATCTCTTCCGTGTTCGCAAACACACGGCCTTCGCCCTGGGCGTTCTTCTTGGCCTTCGTCATGTAATACAGGCCAAGCACCATGTCCTGCGTGGGCACCGTAATAGGATGACCGGAAGCCGGTGAAAGAATATTGTGCGACGACAGCATCAGCACGCTGGCTTCAATCTGCGCCTCGGGCGACAGCGGAATGTGCACAGCCATCTGATCACCGTCAAAATCGGCATTGAAGGCGGTGCAGCACAGCGGATGGAGCTTGATCGCCTTGCCCTCCACCAGCACCGGCTCAAAGGCCTGAATGCCCAGACGGTGAAGCGTGGGAGCGCGGTTCAGCATTACCGGGTGGTCCTTGATCACTTCCTCAAGAACATCCCAAACAATAGGATCCTGCATCTCCACCATCTCCTTGGCCTGCTTGATGGTGGTGCAGTGGCCCGTCTGTTCCAGGCGGTGATAAATAAAAGGCTTGAACAGCTCGAGCGCCATCTTCTTGGGCAGCCCGCACTGGTGCAGCTTCAGCTCCGGACCCACCACGATGACCGAACGGCCCGAGTAATCAACGCGCTTGCCCAGCAAATTCTGGCGGAAGCGGCCCTGCTTGCCCTTCAGCGTGTCGCTCAGCGACTTCAGCGGGCGGTTGTTGGCGCCGCGCAGCACGCGCCCGCGCCGGCCGTTGTCAAACAACGCATCCACAGCCTCCTGCAGCATGCGCTTCTCGTTGCGCACAATCACTTCCGGAGCGTGCAACTCCATCAGCTTCTTCAACCGGTTGTTGCGGTTGATGACGCGGCGATACAGATCGTTCAAATCCGAAGTCGCGAACCTTCCGCCATCCAGCGGCACCAGCGGGCGCAGCTCCGGAGGAATCACCGGCAGAACGTCCAGAATCATCCACTCCGGCTTGTTCGAGCTCTTGCGGAAAGCCTCGACAACCTTCAGGCGCTTGGCGTACTTCAACTTCTTCTGCGCCGAGGTCTCCGTCTTCATCTTCTCGCGCATCTCAACATTCAGTTCATCGATGTTGACCCGCTTGAGCAGTTCCTTGATGGCTTCGGCGCCCATCATCGCCTTGAAGCCCGAGGGACGGAACTGCGCATCCATCTCGCGGAACTTGGCTTCGTCCTTGATGATCTCGCGTTCCTTCACCGGCGCGTCGCCCGGATCGATCACGACATAGGACTCAAAATAAAGAATCCCTTCCAGGTCGCGGAGCGAGATATCCAGCAGATGCCCGATCCTCGAGGGCAAGCCCTTAAAGAACCATACGTGCGAGCACGGCGATGCCAGCTCGATGTGGCCCATGCGCTCGCGGCGCACCTTGCTCACTGTAACTTCCACACCGCACTTGTCGCAGATAACGCCGCGGTGCTTCATGCGCTTGTACTTGCCGCACAAGCACTCCCAGTCGGTTACCGGACCAAAAATACGGCAGCAGAATAGGCCGTCGCGCTCCGGCTTGAAGGTGCGGTAATTGATGGTCTCCGGCTTGGTCACTTCACCGTGCGACCAGCTGCGGATCTTCTCCGGCGATGCCAGTTGAATGCGGATAGCGTCAAAATCGGTAATAGGACTGGACTGCTCAAATGGGTTCGAACGGAACAAGGCGACCCTCCTTGGCGGGCCCTTCGGCGCCTGCCGCGGCTTTTCCCGGGATTCTTGAAGAGCCCTTCCTTCCCGGGAAGCGGTGTTGACCGCTTTCAAAAAGGACTCCAAACAAAAGCTTCTCGCTACTGGCTACTAGCTTCTAGCTCACTCTGCTGCGATCAAGTGCTTCAACTCAGCACGAAAAAGCTGGCAGCTAGCGGCTGGAAGCTAGTGCCTGTTCTCAATCTGCGACCGCTGCCGTCACTTCCGGCTCGGGCGTCTTGGGCACAAGATCCCCGCGCTTGATCAGCTCCACGTCCAGGCATAGCGACTGCAGTTCCCGGATCAGAACGTTGAACGACTCCGGCACGCCCGGCTCTATCGCCGCCTCGCCCTTCACGATGGCCTCATAAATCTTCGTCCGGCCATACACGTCGTCCGACTTGCAGGTCAACAGCTCCTGCAAAATGTAGGCCGCTCCATAAGCTTCAAGCGCCCACACTTCCATTTCTCCGAAACGCTGCCCGCCGAACTGCGCCTTGCCGCCCAGCGGCTGCTGGGTGATCAGCGAATACGGCCCGATGGAACGTGCGTGAATCTTGTCGTCCACCAGATGCGACAGCTTCAGCATGTAGATGTAGCCCACCGTCACCGGCTGCTCGAACGGTTTGCCCGTCATGCCATCGTAGAGCGTTGTCTTGCCCGTGGAAGGCAGACCGGCTGATGCCAGCAGCGCCTTGATCTCGTTCTCCTGCGCCCCGTCGAAGACATTCGTTCCAAACCAGACGCCGCGCTTCATGCCCTTGGCAACGCGCAACAGCATCTCGTCGTCCAGTTCCAACAGCTGACGCAGCGTCGCGGTCCCTGAGAATTCCTTCTTCATCAGTTCGCGCACGTAGTTCGCTTCGCTGTTGGCCTCGATCAGAGCGGCGATCTTCTGCCCCAGTGCGTGAGCGGCCCAGCCCAGATGCGTCTCCAGAACCTGCCCCACGTTCATACGGGAAGGCACGCCCAGCGGATTCAGAACAATCTCCATGGGCGTTCCATCCGGCATATAGGGCATGTCTTCCTCGGGCAAAATGCGCGCGATGACGCCCTTGTTGCCGTGACGGCCGGCCATCTTGTCGCCCACCTGAAGCTTGCGCTTCATGGCCACATAAACCTTCACCAGCTTGATTACGCCCGGCGGCAGTTCGTCGCCCTTGGCCAGCTTGCCCACCTTCTCGTTCGTAATCTTGCGCAGCACTTCGATCTGCCGCGACGTCATCTCTTCGATTTCGTCGATCTGCTCGTTGACGCGAGGATCCTTGTCGGCGTAGCGGATGCGCTTCAGGTTCTTCGTCGAGATGCGCTCGATCGTGTCGCGGTCCAGAATCGTGCCCTTGGTCAGCAACCGCTTGTTCGTCCGCTCATCATGCAGGTCCGCCAGCACTTCCTTGCTGCCCAGAATGCCGTCCAGCCGCTTCAGGCGCTCATCGGTCAGAATCCGAATCTCGTCACCAAGGTTCTTTTCCAGCTTGGCCACATATTCGGACTCAATCTGCTTCGCTCTCTCGTCCTTCTCCTGGCCCTTGCGGCTGAAGATGCGAACATCAACGACTGTGCCCTCGATGCCCGGAGGACAGGTCAGCGATGCATCGCGCACGTCGCCCGCCTTCTCGCCAAAGATGGCGCGCAGCAGCTTCTCTTCCGGAGTCAGTTGCGTTTCGCCCTTGGGGGTAACCTTGCCCACCAGAATGTCGCCGTGCCCGATCTGAGCGCCGATGCGGATCACGCCGCTCTCGTCCAGGTCGCGCAGCGCATGTTCGCTCACGTTGGGAATGTCGCGCGTGATCTCCTCGGGACCCAGCTTCGTGTCCCGTGCCTCGATCTCGTACTCCTCGATGTGTACCGAGGTGTAGTAGTCCTCTTTGACTACCTTTTCGCTGATAAGGATCGCGTCCTCGTAGTTGTACCCGCGCCAGGGCATGAAGCCCACCAGCACGTTCCGCCCCAACGCCAGCTCGCCGCTTTCCGTGCACGGTCCGTCGGCAATCACCTGCCCCTTCACTACATGGTCGCCCTCGCGGACGACAGGCTTCTGATTGATGCAGGTGTTCTGGTTCGAACGCTTGAACTTGATCAGCGTGTAAATGTCGGAGCCCACCTCGCGCGAAAGCTGCGTCGGGTTGTGCTCGCCCTCCACGCGCACGATGATGCGCTGCGAATCGACTGAATCCACAATGCCGTTGCGCTTGGCCAGGATCACCGCGCCAGAGTCGCGTGCCGTCACGCCTTCCATGCCCGTGCCCACCAGCGGAGCCTCGGCCACCAGCAGAGGTACCGACTGCCGCTGCATGTTCGCGCCCATCAGCGCGCGGTTGGCATCGTCGTGCTCCAGAAACGGCACCAGCGATGCGGCCACTGATACCAGCTGCTTGGGGCTGACGTCGATATAGTCAACTTCTTCTTTGTTCACCAGCACAAAGTTCCCCGCGCGGCGCGCGTTCACCAGTTCTTCGGTGATCTCGCCCTTGTCGTTGAACTCGATGTTGGCCTGGGCGACGGTGTGCTTGTCCTCTTCCCACGCCGAAAGATAAAAGCTGAACGGAATGTGATCGATGGTCCGCTTGCCGGCCTTCTTCAGCCCTGCATTCAGCCGCGCCGCCTCTTCCTTCTCGATGTGGTCGCCCACGCGCAGGCCACTCTCGCCGGCGTTGGTAATCTCCACGTAGTCCAGAATCCGCGAGTCCTTCACCTTGCGATAGGGCGACTCGATGAAGCCGAACTCGTTGATCCGCGCAAAGCAGCTCAGCGAGCTGATCAGGCCGATGTTCGGACCTTCCGGCGTCTCAATCGGGCAGATGCGGCCGTAGTGCGAAGGATGCACGTCGCGCACCTCAAAGCCCGCACGCTCCCGCGACAGGCCGCCCGGTCCAAGTGCGGAAAGACGCCGCTTGTGCGTGATCTCCGACAGCGGATTCGTCTGATCCATGAACTGCGAAAGCTGCGAGGAACCAAAAAACTCGCGAATGGCCGCCATCACCGGCTTGGCGTTGATCAGGTCGTGCGGCATGGCCGTCGTCAGCTCCTGATACACGCTCATCTTTTCCTTGATCGCACGCTCCATGCGCACCAGGCCAATGCGGAACTGATTCTCCATCAGCTCGCCCACCGCGCGCACGCGGCGGTTGCCCAGGTGATCGATGTCATCCACCGCGCCGATATTCTTGCGCAGCTTCAGCAGGTAGCGGATCGTCGCGTAGAAGTCGTCGGGCGTCAGCGTACGGTGATTCAGCGGCGTTGCATCCTGGTTCTCATACAACTTGATGTTGAACTTCAGCCGCCCCACGCGTGAGAAGTCGTACTTGCGCGCGTCGAAGAACATGCCTTCGAACAGCGCCGTCGCCGTGTCCAGCGTCGGCGGATCGCCCGGCCGCAGCTTGCGGTAGATTTCGATCAGCGCCTCTTCCGGCTTGCGGATCGAGTCGCGCTTCAGCGTGTTGGTGATGATGTTGCCCACGTCGTCGCGCTCCGGGAAGAACACCTCGAAGCTCGTCGCGCCGCTCGCCACAATCTTGTGCAGCCGGTCGGCGGTCAACTCCACGTTGGCCTCTACCACAACTTCGCCGGTGGACTGGTCCACCACGTCGGCCGCGGTCATCGCGCCGTCCATCTCGGCCGGTTCCACTTCGATCTTCTTGATCGCCGCCGCGCGGATCGCTTTCATCGTGTGCGCATTGATCTTGCGCCCCGAGGACGCAATCTCCGTGCCATTGGCCAGAACAGCGTGCGCCGGCTTGGCGCCTACCAGGTGCGTGCTGGCTGTCGCCTCCTCCGGAACTTCCCACTCCAGCTTGCCGTCTTCAATATGCACCCGGTCCACGGTGTAGAAGGTCTTCAGAATCTCTTCGTCCGAACGCAGCCCCAGCGCTCGCAGGAAAATCGTCCCCAGGAACTTGCGCTTGCGGTCGATGCGCACATAGAGCGTGTTCTTCTGGTCGTACTCGAACTCCACCCACGAACCGCGGTAGGGAATGATCTTGCCCAGGAAATAGGTATGGTTGTTCGCCGTCTCGTAGAAGACACCCGGCGAGCGGTGCAACTGCGACACGATCACGCGCTCAGTCCCATTCACGATAAAAGTGCCATTCGGCGTCATCAGCGGAATGTCGCCGAAAAACACCTCCTGCTCCTTGATGTCGCGAATCGACTTGTTCCCGGTCTCGGCGTCCTTGTCATAAATGGTCAGCCGAACCGTCACCCTCAGCGGCGCGCTGAAGGTCATGCCCCGCTCCTCGCACTCCTGCTGGTCGTACTTCAACTGCAGGCTCACAGGGTCGCCGCACTTGTTGCAGAAGTCCGGCGTGTTCTTGTTATACGTGCCGCACTTCTGGCAAAGCACATCGCCCACGCGGAAGGGATCCGTCGTCACCATCGCCCCGCAATGCACGCAGGCGGTGCGCAGGTGGTGCAGCCCCTTCAGGTGGCCGCATTTGCACTCCCAGTTCCCAATTGAAAAATCCACAAAGTCCAGCTGCGAAATCCCGCGGAAATCCGTGATCGGAAACACCGACACAAACACCGACTGCAAGCCGTTGTCATCGCGCTCGTTGGGCAGCTTGTCCATTTGCAGAAAACGCTCATAAGAGCGCCGCTGCACTTCAATCAGGTTGGGAATCTGTGTTGCGGTGGGAATCTTGGAAAAATCGAGCCGGCTGCGAATCGCGCGCTTCTCGTTGGGCATGCTTCACTCCTGAGCCTCGTCGATCCGGCGCCTTATGCGGGCCGGGCCAGCGCCTGAGTCTCTTCGGCGCCAGCTGATTACGGTAAGTAAGTCAAAAAAATGCCGGACTGGCGCATTGCAATCCCCAGCCCCAAACCCTCAAGCCCGGCAAGCCCCCGGCAAACTTGGGAACATGCCGCCGACACACCCTGAAAAATCCCAGGGCCATTAACATCCCGTGAGAGTTCGGTCAAAAACGTGTTCTGGACCTTGCCGCACATCCGGCACGCGCGCTAGACTGCGCACAATCAAGGGAGCAAACGCAACGATCAAACCGATAACTCTCCTGGCGCATCCTCAGCGAATTCGCCTTTCAAGCTCACCCGCCTCAGCCGGGAAACACGAAAAGGCTCGCGAGGACAAACTGCCTCACGAGCGCGGCCTATTGCCTGTGCCCCCATCCGGATTCTGTTGCAATGCTCTCGCCGATCCCAAAGCTCGCTTCTGCCGCTCGCTCGCCAGCCACTTGCCAACCGTCAACGGGAACCCGTCTTATCCCCTTGACCCTAAGGCACTTAACTAAGACGCAAACTTCGCTGCCAGAGGGCTTGGCTCTGCCCCGGCCAGCGAATGCCTGCGTGCCCATCCACAAATCTCAAGACGCGCCAGCCAAACCCACCCCACTCCCTCAAAAAATGAAATGAGCCAAAA
>Ga0326727_10008447_pt1 | contig 26113 bp, 28 predicted proteins | sample MB2enrmetagenome_FD_207643 | JGI IMG/M metagenome (GOLD analysis project Ga0326727, IMG submission 207643) | Lab enriched peat soil microbial communities from McLean, Ithaca, NY, United States - MB29MY | ecosystem: Environmental > Terrestrial > Soil > Wetlands > Peat | place: USA: New York...
CGCCCCGTGGGATGAATCCTATGGATTCATTGGACTTCCAAGCCATCCATTCCACCTTGACACTAACGCCTCGATCCTTGCCAATACTGCCTTGGGCATCACGGCAATGTGGAATGACAGCGCGGGCGATCTAAGCGGAACGTATGTGGCTGACACCGGCGGGCAAGTGAACAGTTTCACGTTCACGGGCGAGTCACCTAGCTTTCCACAGGTGGGAGCATGGTCGTTCACCTTCTTGCGGGAAATCGCGTCAGCCCCACCATCGACAACGATGCCAGGGTATCCGATCACCGGTATCGTCTTGGTTGCGGTTCTCGGGGTGGCTACCATAGTGATTTCGTCTCGCCGGCGAGCCTTGATTGGTGCAAGGTCTATTTGAGTAATTGCGATATTTGTACGGTGAAAGTTTATCACTTTCAGTCATTTTTCTTAGATATGATATGTGATTTGCCTTGATGCCTTGATAATCAACAAGTATAATGAGACTACAGCTAATTTGCCTCGTTGTCGTTCGTCGTATCAGCAGACCGCACGGCCCCGAGCGGGTCGAGGGCCCCGGCTTGGAGCCCGTGCTGAACGCGTTCGGGCGGCGGGGCTGGGACCTGCGCCTGCTGTCCGAGACCGAGGCCACGATAGAGGCCACGATCGCGGCCTTCGCATGTTTATGCTTGGTTCAAGAACGCTTGAAAACGCCTGAGAATCGGGAATCGTATCCGACAACGTTCTCTGTTCTTCGATCGAGGGCGAAAACTATGGATATAAAGACGTCCAGAAATTGCATTTTCCGACCTTTATCAAGGATTTAGAACTCGCAATTGCCATCACGCCTCTAACAACCACTTCAGCATCATCGTGGGGTATGGGAAGGGATCGGTGGGAAAAGGAGGGGGAGATCGTTGAATGGACTAATAAACTGATTGCTCTCCAGCAACCAACTGGAACGTTTGCGCATATATTCATTATGGACGATTGCATCAAGACGTATATTTTCACAAAAGAAGGGCACGAAGAATGGGTTGTAAAAGAAATAACTTTGGAAACCTGAGGAGGTTCCTCAGGCTCCCGAATGAAAGATTTCCTCAGATTTCCACTTCTCTTTGCGAGAAGTGCGGGAACGGAAAGACGTGGGACTTCCGGGTTCTCAATCCCAATTCGGGCAAGCAGATGCCATTCACCCATGGAATGAGGCCCGTTTGGAGAACGGGAGATACGGGTTCACGCTTCAATCTTCTGGCTCCGCTGCGGCGAGGTAATCCTCGAGCTCCGAGCCCAGGATCTCGCGCACGCGGAGCAGCAGGTTGTCAGCCAAGAACATGTAGCCGTCCTGGGTGAGGTGAATGCCGTCACCGACGTCGTAAAACTGGTTCAGATGATCCTCTCCATCGTTGAAGGCAATGTTGAGATCGAGCACTTTGATGCCCTTGTCTGCGCAATACAGGGTCATCATGCTGTTGATGTCCGTGATGATGGGAGAATAGTCCTCCCGTGACATGGGCAGGAGCGTGCAGAACACCGGCGTGATTTCGTGATCTTGCACGATCTTGAGCATCGCCCTGAGGTTCTGCACGATGTCGGGAACCAGGGTGTTCAGCAGGACATCGTTCGTGCCGATGAGCAGCACGAGGTAGTCGAAGTCTGGCGCTTGGTTGAAAAAATCGCCTTCCATCTTGGCCAAGAGGTCGGCCGTGCAGTCTCCCGCGACGCCGTAGTTGCGCACCTTCAAATGCATGGCATTTCGCCACTCCTCGGGCGCGATCATCTGGAACTTGTGGTTCAGCATCTCGTCGGATTGGATGTTGAACAGGCTCAGGATGTGGTCGTCTCCCACGAGCCCGATGCTCAATTCGACTTCGGCGTCGATCATTTTAACAGTCTACTCCTGATGGCCAACTTGCCATTTTACCTAAACGACCTGATTGTATCAAGTTTGCCCACCTTTTAACAGATATGCCGAGAAATCCCTCTCCTTTAGTGGGAAATGTAAGGGACAAACATGGTTACAGATGGATTAATAGTCATCGTGAAGGGCAGAAGGAATTTCAAAAATTCCGTGGTTTTCAATGCTTTAAGAATAACGTTCTTCTCGTTACTTGAACGCGGCTGAGCGCTTATCATCCCCCCGACCAGCGGCTTTTTTAATCCTTGGTTGGAGGTAACGGTCGGAGGCGATACTAGTGTGCACGTGAGTTCATCGACGAAAGAATCAATTTCAGTGAAAGATGTTCGACAGGAATATGATTTTCTCAAGCGGCAGCCCTGCGATTCTTGCGGTAGCACGGGAAACTTCCGTTGCATTCGTCAAAAGCTGGTTAGGATCGAAGGGCGGCCACACGATCTTCTCAACTGCGAATGTACGGAATGCGGTAATCCGAAAGAATATTTATTCGACGTGACGGAGGCGTTCGAAAAGTACAGGGAATTTTACGAGGAGCCCTGAGATTGCTGTCGAGAAAAGCTCGTCTAGGACTTTTGCTTTCTTTTTTATTGTCTTATGCACCATCTTTTTTCTGTGGAAATGGAAATAAAAAAAATGTGATCGGGATCGTTCATTCCGGGGTGGCTGAAGGTTCGACTTCAGTTGGTTCGCCGTGTTGGGCATCCTGTTGCCCCGCCCCGGTCAAAACAACCTGGTCCTTGCCGAACAGGAAGGTCCCCGCCACCGTGAAGGCAAACATGATCAGGAACAGGATAGGAATCGCTATCACTTGATTGAAGATGATGATTCCGCCGATGACCGAGACGACGATATTAATCAACTGGAACGAGGAGAGCATGGCCGGAGAGCACGGCCGGCACAGGGCGGGCAACAAGGCTGATTGCAAAATCGACGTTCAAGCATTCCTCCAAGCGGGTGATCCAAAAGATGGCGATCAACAAACTTGATTTGAACCTTGAGCGTAGCTCGACACTAGTTGATAAAAATGGCAGCACCTGACAGTGGTGAAAACCCCTATGAAACAGACGTGCCGTGGCCCTGTTTTCGCGGCAATACGCGTAACACGGGAATGGTAGCCGATCTGGCTTGGCACCCGAGAGATGGCGCCACGAAACGCATCAAGCGCTTCCACACGGGAAACGCGATCTTTTCGACGCCCGTGATCGATGCCGAGGAACGCATCTACGTGGGGAGCGCGGATCGGTCGTTCTACATGCTCGACCCGCACGATCGGGCCGCCGACGAGGACGGCATGGCGGTCGCGTGGAAGCATAATCTCAACGGGATAATTGACTCTGCGGCTTGCTTGGGTAAAGATGGCACCGTATACGTTCCCGCTGGCGATGGCCAGCTCCACGCGTACACACCCGACGGCACCGAGAAATGGGCCCTTGACATACTTACTAACCGTACAAAGGCTCAGTTCACGTTCAGCTCCAATTACTGGTTCGAGGGCAACGTGGTACTCGGTCCCGATGGAATGCTCTACGCCGGCAACGACGACTTCTTCCTGTACAAGATCGACCCCGCGTCCGGCAAGGTCATCTGGAAAATTCTCACGGGCTTCTTCATCTGGAGCGCCTTCGCTTTCTCGGGCGACGGCAAGGCCTATATCGCTGGCTTCGACCAGCTCCTCTACGCCGTCGACACGAAGCGCGGTAAGATCACGTGGAAGAAGGACCTGCACGCCGCCTTGGTCACGACGCCAACCATTGGCCAGGACGGGATCATCTACCAGGCCTCGTTTGGGGGGATACTCTTCGCATTGACGCCCCGGGGAAAGATCAAGTGGCGCTTTGACACGGGTGCCCACGTCTACGCGTCGCCGGCTCTCGGACCGGATGGAAAGCTGTTCCTCGGCTCCACGAACGGCACGTTCTATGCCCTCGATGCCGCGACGGGGAAGGTCGTATGGACCTACCACGTTGGCGACACGATCCGCTCGTCCGCGTCCGTGGGCCCGGATCCTGAGGGTAAGTTCCCCTATCTAGTCTATCTCGGTGGCGGGGATGGCCGGGTTTACGCACTCGAACCGGTCGGCACCCTGAAATGGTCGTACGACACGACATTAAACGCAGTCAATATCGATTACCCGAACATCAACGCCTCCATCGCACTGGGCAAATCTGGCCTCGCCTTGGCAAGCTCGACCGGAGACGTGCTCTGGATCCCCTACGATGCCTACTTGGCCGAGGATCGCGGCGAGGAAGTGCCCGGCATGCAAACCAGCAACGTCTTCAAGTCGCCCGGCGGGGACGGGCCAAAATGGCATTACATCTCCCCGGGCGGGAGAGTGGACCCGACCCCGGTCACCGGTGTCAAGGACATCCTGCCCATAGGAACGATCAGCCTGCGGCTCCTGCTGCACCTGAAGGGAAACGTGTCCGCCACTGACATCGATCCCGGGACGATCGAGATATCGGCAGAACCCGCGTTCCAGCACCGGTTCGAGTTGCAGAGCAACGGCTGCACGCTTAACATAATCCCTGGCGAGATCTTGGCCCCCGGCACGGAATATGCCGTCACCCTTTCCGTCGCGTATCGCCCGGCCGAGAAGGAAGCAGACACAATAGCCTCGGTCAAGGTCCCGTTCCGCGAGGTCTTGACGTTCAGGACCACAGAGATAGCGGATGATGCTTCCATCACGGAATCGGCGGGCGAGCGCGCCTTCAAGATCGTGTACATGGCCATCCCGCAACCCGCGATCGTCCCGAGCCTGAACCAGATCGGCTTCGCAAGCCTGACAATTCCGTTCTCGATCATCGACGCGGATCCGGCTAAGAAGCAGTTCGTCGCGTGGGCGGTCCAGCGCTTCGGCGACGAGGGCGTTCCGCAGAAACGGGTTAGCATTTACCCGTTCTCTGGCCAGCAGGACGGTGCTTATTTCCTGATGGATGCCAAGAACTGTTTCTTCGAGATCACGTCGCTCGACCTTCCGCTCGACCTGTTCCGCATCGCCGGCCGGCTGGAAGCCGACGGCACGGCCAAAGGCGGGTCCCTGATCATCGAGAAACACTGGGGCAAGAGCAACACGGCCCTGCTCAGGCAGCTGGGCAACGAGAGCCCGCTGAGCTGGCGCATCATCTCGAGCCACATAAAGGCCGCCGGGCTCGGCTCCGTGCTGAAAGCGTCCAAGTCCTTCATCGGGGGGCTCATCAGGCAGGGGACCCGCGATACCTGGCGAGTATGGGGACTGATCAACCATCGCGACCATCTCATGGGCATCGGCACGTTCAAGCTCGAGCCCGGCCAGCTCGATCCTGAGGAGATCGACGGCGTTATGGTCAATCACTTCGATATCGACCATAAAAAACACCAGATCGTCGCGGATCTCGACGGGGCCAAGACCATCCGCGGGTGGGAACCCGTGGCACGCATCGTCCTCGTCGACAGAGAAGCAATGGCAGTCGTGCCCATCAACTATACCAGGTTCACGAAGCAAACGACCGAGGGCGAGCACGTGACAGTCGTGCTGAACATTCCCAAAGGCGCTCTCGACGGGCACCCCGATATCGTCGCGCACCTGCTGCTCTCGCTACACGTGCTGAAGACGATCCCGCTTGGTCCCTGATATTTGCCGGGCTATTCCGGTTTTTCATTTCTCCTTTTCTTTGACATTTAGCCTGAGAAAGCCCCGATCTTCAAATCGGTTATTTCACGGCGGTCGCGAAGTGCATTTTCATTGTAATGCCCGCAAAATCCCGATCTTGCCTGTCCGGTGCGCTCCCTCTTTCGTGAAATGCCTTGACTCGATTCAAATCTCAACACGAGCGCCCGTGAGTTTTGCTCGGGAAAAACGCATTTTTAAATGGCGTCGCGCCAATTTTTGGCTCATGCAAGAATCAAGCGATATCAAGCAAGCATCGATCACAACCAAGCTAAGTAATGCCGATATGCGCTTCGGTACCGGGCAGAAATGGGCCTTTGGCCTAGGATCCTTCTCGCAGTGGTTCATCAACGGCGCCTTTACCACGTGGGTGTTTTCGTTTTATTTTGCTGCGATTGGATTGCCAGTATACTTGATCACCATTGCTTATATAATATGGGCCATTTCTAACGCGTTCACGAACCCGATCGTCGGATTCATCTCGGACCGCACGCGGACACGATTTGGCCGCCGAAAGCCTTACATCATGATCGGCACGGTCCCGGTGCTCGTCATCGAGATCCTGCTATGGATCCCGCCGGCGGGCGTGATGGGAGAATTCGTATACCTGCTCGTCATGCTCCTCTGCTACGACGTGTTCTACACGATGATCTCCCTTCCGTTTGACTCCCTGTTTCCTGAGCTGTACACCTCGGTGAACGAGCGGGCCCAGGTGAACATGATCAAGCAGATCATGGCAATAGTAGGGCTTCTGTGTGCATTCCTCATTCCTGGTAGCTTAATAGGCCAGATCACGATTAGACACGGCTACGTGATCAATGGTATCGTGACATCGATCATCGTGGGTGCAACGCTCTTGATCTCGCTGAAATACGGGGTGACCGAACGCAAAGAATTCAAGCTTGATTACAAGCAAGAATTCGGCTTTGTCCAGAGCCTGAAGTATACGGTCAGGAACAGGGGCTTCGTGCTCTACACGATCATGTATTTTCTCTACGAATACGTCCTGCTAGTCCTTTCCACGACCGTGCCCCTGTTCACGACCTTCGTGCTGGGACAGAGCGCGTTCATGGCCTCTATCATGCTCGGGTTGCTGTTCATCGTCGGGCTTGCCACCGTGGCCATCTGGCGGAAATTGGACGTGAAGCTCGGGAGCAGGAAAGCCTACGGCATCTCGATCATCGTTTACATCGTGGTATCCGTGCCGATGTTGTTTGTCTCGGCCTATCTCCAAGCGCTCATCACGGCCGCGATTATGGGCTTCGGCTTCGGCGGTATGCTCTACTTCATCTATTTGCTCATCGCGGACGTCATCGACGACGACGAGCTGAAGACGGGCATCCGCAGAGAAGGCGCGTTCTTTGGCGTCACGAACTTCTTCATGCGGTTGGCGATGGTGCTCTCGATCACCACGGTGTCACTCGTTTTTGCCACGAATGGATGGGAAGTAATAAATCCAAGTACGGTAACGCCAGGGCTTATTCTTGGCTTGCATATGCTCGTCGTCGTGTTTCCGGGCTTGGCTCTCGGGATCAGCTTACTATGCCTGTATTTTTACCCGTTTACCAAGAAAAAAGTCGCGGAGAACAAGGAGCGCATGAAGGTGCTGCACGAGGAGAAATTGGGCAAGGTCCAAGCTTCGGAACTGTGAGAAATCTTATCGCGGTTTTGTTTTTCCCGATTCTTTTTTTTCCAAAATACAAGGCTCCAGATCGGGGTCGTTTGTGAATTAAACACGTTCAACGCGCACTCTCGTTGCATTGAAGGCTGGCATACCCGACAGCGGGGCTAGCGGTGCGGATGCGGTTAAGATATTGTAATTGCTACCGGGCCACCGCTATGCAGTGGTCAATCCACTTTTGTCGTGCCCCCACCCATGAGGATAACACACGACGCTCGGCATGATATCGTCATCGTTATTTTCGTTGCGATCGCTGCAGGTGTGGCCTTGCTCTATTTCTTGCACCGGAAAAGCATCCTCAAGGCCCGGAAAGGCATCAGGAGGCTTCGGAACCCCGCGGTTGACCGTTAGATACCTTGATCTTTTTTCATTTCAAGGTTTTCGCAGGTTTATTGCGTCCGGGTGCCGGGCTCGAGAAAATTTTGCCCGTGAAGGCGAGACCCCGGACTTCGCTCGCGCGGGATTATACGGCCTCACCGCCAAGCTTTTCACAGGATCGGTGCTTTCAAGACCTGATCATGTCAGCTGGCGGATCGGGGTTCCAACTCCTTGTTTATCTTCTGGGAGTCGTGTGTGCGTTGGTGTCCACCATCTTTTTCAACGTGGGACCCCTCATTCAGAAGCAGGGGCTCGCCCATATCCCCGATCTCGCAGGGGCAAACGCGCTTGGCTCGATGAAAAAGATGTTCCGGAACCGGCGGTGGTTGCTGGGGATGGCGGTAGCCAGCATCGGTGGGATCATCTATTTTATCGGCATCGGCTTGGCGAGCGCGGCCATCGTGGAGCCGATCCTCAATTTCGGGTTCATCGTGCTCCCGTGGATGGCCAAGCGCATGCTCGGGGAAAAATTGGATGTGTCCGGGCGCGTCGCGATCGTCATGCTCGTCATCATGCCGCTGTTCATCGCGTCCGGCGCGCTATCCGATCCTCGCATTGACATGCCGCGTTTCATTCCATCGATCGGCGTATTCTCCGCCGCCATAGTCGGGATCGCATCCGTGCTTGTCGTCCTCGCCAAGAAGCGAAAACCGATCTTCTGGGCCTTTGCCGCGGGATCCCTGCAGGGCTTGGCCGCCGTGCACCTCCAGTGGTTCACGAGCATCCTGTTCCCCGCCTCGAATCTCCTGGCAGGCCTCCTTGCCGGCTGGTTTCCCATTGTCATTTCAAGCCTCGTGAGCGCGGTGGGGGCGGTCTACCTGCCGTCCATCGCGCTGCAGAAGAATCCCGCCTCGCGCGTTGGGCCGGTCATCGGCACGACGAGCACGACCGTGGCTATAGCCGGCGGACTCCTCGTGTTCGGCCAAATCGTCGGTGCTATTCCCTTCTATGCGATTGGCGTGGGGCTCGCGTTCACGGGTGTCTTCTTGATCGCCAAGTACAACGATGTAGTCGAGGCAGTGCCCATTGGAACCCAATCCGCGGCTTCCTGAAAAGATTTCACGTATTTCTTGGAAATTGGGAACGGGAAATACCTGTGGCCCAATGGAGAAATTAAGTGCTATTAAATAAGCCACTCGCCCGCGGCGTAGATCGGCTTGCCATCGGCGCGTACCTCCGAGCCGGGCTCCTTCATGTCCTTCAGTATGTCCCAGTGGATCGCCGACATGGCTTGGCTGCCCGAATCTTTATAACCCATCCCTAACGCCATGTGCAAGGTCCCCCCCATCTTCTCGTCGAACAGCATATTCTTGGTAAACTTAGTGATGTTGTAGTTCGTCCCGATGGCAAACTCGCCAACGCCATCCGCGCCCTCGATCCCGAGGATGTTCTCCAGCAGATCGCGACCCTTCGCCGCGTCGAAGTTCACGACCTTGCCCTGATCGAACTCCAAGTAGATGTCCTCGATCTCCTTGCCTGAAAAAATACCTGGATAGGTGAACCGGATGCTCCCGTTCACGGAGTCCTCAATGGGACCGGTGAACACCTCGCCGTCGGGGAGGTTCTCGTGGCCGGCGCAGTTGACCCACGTGCGTCCCTTCGTCGACATGGTCAAGCTGGTATCCTTCCCCGTCACATCGATGGTTTCCACCTCTTTCAACTGTTGAACGATGCGTTCCTGGTCGGCTTCGACACTCCGCCATGCCTCGGTGGGATCGTCCGCGTCCAAGCGGAGGGCCTTGGTGACGAAGTCCTTGTACGAGTAGAAATCCATGCCAGCCTCCTGGGCGAGCGCTTGGCACGGGTACGGGGCGAGGATCCACTTCATCTCACCCTTCACGAACCGGGTCTCGAAAATCTCGCTGAGCTCCCGCCGCCCGGGCGCCTGCTCGTGCGCCTTGATGCGTTCCGGGTTCACGAGCTGCAGCTTTCTCGTGTTGTAGTCGCCGGACAGGTAGATGAACTTCTCGTAGGTCTCCAAGATGAACTTGTCGGCAGGGTCGATGAACGCGAGTTGCTCGTCCGATGCATGGGTGTAATATAGTTCCTCGGTGCCCGAGCAATCTAGGTCGACCCGGGGATGGCCTCCCGCGGCGAGCGTCTCGATGTATATGGCAGTGATGGTGTCACGGGCGAAGTCTGGCCCGTGGATGACCACCCTGTCGCCCGGGGAGACGTGCACGCCGTACCGGACGACCAGGGCCGCCAGCTTCTGGTCGAATGGATCCAAGGTCTATCGAGAATGAGAATGCGGGGTATCGTATGAATAATGTGTCCCCGATCGAAACCATGCCTTTACAATGCCGAAAAGCCGCAAGCGAGGTACGTGCGAAGTTTAAGGAAGATTCACGTCCATTAAGCTAGGACTACCAAGACGTTTGAACAATCATTCCGGCAGGGATCGTGATGGAAGGAGACATCCCTGACACGCGGTCTGGGCGACCCTGTTGAAAACGAGCAAGGAGGCGATCTAGATCCCGATCCTGAGCGGCATCCTCTTGTGGCTCATCATCTTCTATCTTTTTTCGATCCGGCCACGCCTTTCATCTAAACCACGTTCCCTTTCTCGGGACGCACGCTCAATTGCAAACCCGAAACTGGCGAACTCGAGATACCACGTGCGGGTGTGCAACTCGGCAGGCGAACTACGACGCGGGGATGTGTGTGATGCATAGCGTGGCGGTAAAACAAAAAAAGCTTGTTACGGGACGGCTGGCGCTAGTCAGCCGTAATTTTTCTTACCGATGATACATTACGGGTTCGAGCGGGACTTGTTCCTGCGGCCGGACCAACGGAACATCTAGTTGTAAACTACAACTAGAAACAAATTGCGGGGGATTCACGGCCCGTGATGAACCACTTCATGCGACTGCCATGAGCACGTTTTTCGGGGACTCAGCGGTTTCCCTGCGTTTCGGATCTCGTATAAAGAGAAAGATCCCCGCAAGTATCATGCCAAGCGAGAAAAGGTTCTCCGGAAGGAAACTGAAGATAAATACAATTACAAACGGTGTTTGCACAGGGCTAGAAAAAATTATTAGGCCCTGAGCTGGAATGAACAAGGCGGTGAGGGCTGCTGCAATGACGGCAATTGCACCCAGTTTTTTTTGCTTGTCGATGAACGCATCGATTGATAGCAAAAACACGCCCACCGGATAAATAATTTCGGCTACTAGGTAATATCTTACAGCAATTGGATTCGGGAACCCCATTGGGATAAAACCGCCTACCGCCCATAATCCATACATCACCATCACCCCGATGATGAGCAAGGGCTTCTTGACTATTGCGCCCTGAATGCACACCAATATCAAGAGCGCGATCATCGCATAAAAGCTAACCTGCCCGATAGGCGTAAGCATCCTTTCTAAATTATTTAGGTGGACGTCGAAAACCTCTGCTTCTGGAATAGCAGTCGAAATGACAATCCATATTACAAGCACAAATGCCGCAATTCTACGCAATAGCTGCAGCTTGTCCGTATGATTCACCCGTTTCTATTTTACCAAGTTAAGAATATTCCGTCAGGCGAATATTCTGATTCGATCATTCGATTTCGAACATATAAATCTTCTGTATATTATTTCCGTGTGGTGGCACCCTCCTTGGATTTTCCAGGGAAGATATCCTCAAACTGCAACGATTTCACGTTTGCAATGAGCTGGTCGTCGGGATCATCCGGGATGGGTGGCTCGACGTTGTTCTTGCCTGAAGTTTACTTGTTTCATAACGATCAAGCATAACCCTATTCCTCGACATCGAACCAGACGGGCTTGCAATCGTCCACCGTGCCGTTGTAATTCACGGTGAGCTCCTCGCCCGAGGCGATGTCGCGGATTGTCGAGAAGGTTATGACACGCTTTTCTTTGTCGATGATGTATTTCGAGTTAGGCGTGTAAGAATGGTTGATGAATTCGCAGGGACTCATGGCGAATGCCGCGACCTCCCAATCGTCGTCATCGGATTCATCCGGGTCGTTCCACTCGAACGAATAGTTGTAGAGTACCGTGTCCTGTATCTGAATCCAATCCTTCTGCTTCATCACGAGAACCTGGGCTTCGTCCAAGATCGTGCAGGCAGGGATGTCTTGGGTCGCGAAGGCACCCAAGCCCTTGATGTCGCTGGCCTTGCGGATTTCAAAATACGACATGATTTTAAGCAATGGTGAAACCAATTAAAATCTAATGAGCCAGCAACGTATGTTTTATGCCGAGGCAGAATCGTTCTACGAGCAGATCATCAACGATTCACGTGACGATCCGAACGTTCTCGGTCTCTTCTTGGGCGGGTCCCGGGGCACGGGGATTACCTCCAAGTATTCTGACTACGACGTCGTGATCGTCGTTGCTGATGGCCAAGAGGACACGTACAAGGAAAAACATCCCCGCCGGGGCTTTGAAAAGTTCGATTTATCGGTCATTTCCCTTTCCAGATTCGATAGCCTCGAACCTGCATGGGACCGGTACGGCTCTATCAGGATCACGGCGCTCATCAAAACACTGATCGGCAAACAAGTATTCCATTGCTTACATATGTGCTCAGTCACTTAGCAAAGCATAAATCTCTAGAAATTGTTATTTTTGCTAGGTGAAATCATATGACGGAAGCAATCGTCAAGGTCACGAACAAGGGGATGATCTCCATCCCTGCAGAGATTCGCAAAAAGCATGACATCGTCGACGGGCAATACATCTTCATTTCCGAGGACGAGGATGGAAACATAAAATTGGAACCCGTGAAGACGATAGAGGCTATTAGAAAAAATGCCCCCACTGTCGAGGAATTCAAGAAAGTGTATGTAGTGTCGAGGAAGGAAGACATGGAGCTCGAGAGATAAATGCGCAGACGAGTTTGCCTGGACACCGGCCCGGTTCAATTACATTATCTCAAGGATAGCCCTACCAAAGTGGAAGATCTCTTCCAAGACATTAAAAACGACAGGTTTGATGCGATCGTGCCTGAGACGATATTGGTAGAGGTATTCAAGCATCTCTGCGTTTCAGGAGGTAAAGATTACGCAAGTGATGTCATTAACTTGATTTATAACGAAATCGTGTTGCAAATCATTCCTTTAACTAGGCCCGTGGTTCTTGCCGCCGGAAAATTGAAATGCCAATATAGAGATTCCCTTTCATACAACGATACCATTGTCATCGCCACGGCTGTTCAAGAAAGGGCCGAGATCCACACGACCGAGAAGGAATGGCCAGAAATCCCGAAGTTGGAAGTCGTGAAATATAAATTTTGAAACCTACGAGTCTTGCAGGATTATAAATTTCTGCTATAATGCAACATTGTGGTCATGCTTTGTTAACAGCTACCCAGATAAACAAATGTGATTCTCGATCGGGTGGCGCTTATCCTGGACACAGCGCACCCCGCAGCCCAGCAGGAACTGTTCGCCGCGCTTGAGGCGGCCTGCTGCCGGGAAGAGCACGCTACCGCGCTCGATGGCTGAATCAAGATTGGCTCGGACGACATCCAGCTCATCAGGACGTTCTCATTTTAGTCCAAAGCCAAGCCGGCCACGTGGGGCAAAAGCAAAGGACATTACTCATTCCCTTTCTCAACTTCGAGAGAGCAACCGGTTCCAATTGATAGTCTCTGCCCACTCCCTGAACGTGTGCCAGTAAACGTCTGGAAATCGATCGTGCAACGCTTTTCAGGTCGTTTGCGTCCATCGTGGTCACTCCACAGGAATGTACTTGGTTTTAAACACGGGCCCGGGCGCGCAACCGACCTGAAAACACAATTTGGATTTTTAAGTATCCTGCAACATCTTCAGCTGACCCGAGGCCTTCATGAGCATCAATTCCTCGATCTCCTTGTGCGCTTCCGCGTAGGGGATGCCCCACCGGCCGTACAGGTGCATTTTTCTCGAGGCCTTGATGGCCTGTTCCATCACCTTCTCCATGATTTTCAGCATCGGTTTAGACGGGCCGCTGATCTCCACGGCCTTCTTGAAGATGAAGAACATGTAATCGTCGAACCCGCCGATTAGGGAAAGTATCGGGAAATACATGAAAAAGAACAGGAGTATGAACGCAACCACGATGGAGATGGCCGCGGCAACGATCACACCGACTGCCGCCCACAGTGCGTAGAATACGTAATTCAGCCAGAACCACGAGAAGAAAAATATTGGCAATGCGGCGATCGTGGGGAGCACGATCGAAGACATCCAATACATCCTGATTTTACAGATTTTTACATTACAGTAAATCCACTGGTAGATGCACTTGATTGTTATCGGGATGATCTGGTCGAACACGAAGAGGAACGTGATGCCCCAGCTCAGGTTCTGGATCTTGAAGACAAAGAGCAGGAGAGTCGGCATCCGTGTTCTGTCCCATGGTACGAACCAAATCAAGGATGAAAAGTTTAGTAAATGCTTCTACTTTAAGCCGGTAGAAAATTTGATCTCTTATACAACATCACTGGAATTAGAAACATGTCATATTGAACCAAATTTAGAGAAGGCCTAACCAGCTTAATCCCATGGGTATCAATGCAACGGTCAAGAGGATCGAACCACCCAGATTGATGATTTCGAATCCGTCCGGCACGCACAGGAGCAACGCACCCGCGATCAAGCAAACGCCCTCCCACGGTGCAAAAGCTTGGCCGTTCAGGCCAGCAATCCCCAAGGATGATAAACCCCACAGGCAAAAGCATGATGCCCCAGACCAGTTTCAACCATGATGCCTTTTGCGACATGGTTCTAAACCCGGGCTTGAGCATCGCAAAATCCTCATCCGAAAGCGTGTCAAATGCACTCACGACCAAACATAGAGCCCCTTTATCGACCGCGAGAAAAATGGCACCGGCCATTGCGGCAACGCCTCCTGCAAACCCGAGCCATGCCAACTCCCCGAACTGTGTGAGGGATATCATCTTAATTGCAGTCAAGATCAGCAGGGGGACGCTCAGGATCATGAGTACGTGCCCGCCATGCATTACTTTGTTGTTCCTCACGCGTTTCATTATATCATCCTCGTTTTTAACGAGCCGGGGTTTCAGGAGACCGGGATGCAGTGCAAAGACCAGGATAAAAAGAACCGGAAAGAGGATCGCTGAAATGCCAAAGGCCACGTTGGCGGTTTGGACGATCCAATCCGCGACGAGCACGAGTGCCATGATCTTCTCGCCTCTTTACTTTTTGAAGAGGATTTGCTGGTGGAAGGAGGGTTGATCGACCCGATTGAACAGGCCGGTGCTTTCGATCACGGCGATCGGGCCCTCGGCGGTCCCGTGATCCACTTCAAGTGACAGATACCCCCCGTCCTTCAGGACCCGGTGCAACTCGGTCAGGATCGGAACGGGCTCCTTGAAATTGTGAAAGCAATCGAACAGAAGAACGACGTCCACCGAGCCGGAGTCCAGGCCAGTCTCGCACGCGGTCTGGATCGCCGTGATGTTGTCGAGGTGTTCCCTAGCAGCGTAGGATCGCACGTCCTTGATGGCCTGCGGGTTGATGTCAGCCGCATATACGTGACCCTCGGACCCCGTGATCTTCGCCGCGGGGATTGTAAAGATGCCTGGACCACTGGCATAATCCAAGACGATGGCACCCGGGATCACCTGCGAACTTTGCAGGAGGCGGGTAACAAATGCTTCTTTTTTCGAGTGCTTCATAAAGAAGACCATGAGGCGGTAACCTAGCCCCGACTGGGGGGTTTCAGATGGAACGATTTTTGCTGGCATGTTGATTCATCATCGATACATTATTTAGAGTTGCTATGCATCCAATACTTACTACAGGATATAAAGTAACAAGTCATCTAGGCAATACCAAATACATTCGCGTGAAGTGACGACAATGGATGCAGACGACCTGAAAACGCAGTTTGGTGAGTGGTCCGAGATGATCCGCCAGATTCCCGACATGCAGGATGCCGTTAAACTCTGCTTGGCACGGCACCTGTCGTCCGAGAAACGGGGAACGCAACGCCACAACGAGCTCGATGAATTGAGGGCCGTGATGGCCCTGTTCCAGCAAAAATACACCTTTGACATCATTTTCGTGCTCAACGGGATGGGTTCCACGTACTTCAACGACCTCCGGTCCCATCTCGACGACATCAACCCGACCAGCCTCTCGAAACGGCTCAAGGAGCTCGAAAGCGAGGGGTTCGTGCGTCGCACCGTGCAACAGGGCCAACCCGTGCGAGTTTCCTATGATTTAACGGCAAAGGGGAACGGGACGTTCCACTTGTTGCTTCCCTTGCTAGTGTATGTCAAGTATGCGGATTTGTTTGATAGCACGGATGTGAAAACAATATTCACGCAAGAATGAGACAAAAACCCCATCCTAAACACGTTTAGTTTTTGCTCTCGATAACCTTTTCGGAGGGGTATATAAAGCGACATCGAGAATAAAAGGATTATAAAAAGCTCAGTGTAAAAAAGGCAGGCTGCGCGTGAGGGTGAAATGAACCAACCTCAATGTACCACCAAGACATCGCTTTTACTCGCGTGCAGCACGCGCGTCGGGACAGTGCCAAGGAACGCTTCCACAACCCTGGAGTGATGGCCACTGCATCCGAGCACGACGAGATCGAATCCTTCTTTATCAGTCATGTCGAATATGTAATCCTCTGGCGTTAAGTCCGTTATAAGGCGCGCTTCGACAGGGACATTTTCCGCATCGAAAGTTTCTTTCGCTTCATCTAGAATGGTCTCGCCCGCGGTCTGCAAGGCGGTCATCAAGGTGGGGTAAAACTCCGCAGGGATTTCGTCTGTCGTAGCAGGATTGGTATTTGCTTCAGCGGCAGCTGGAGGTATCTGCGCTGCAATCTTGTGCATAATCGAGTGAAAAACCACGACTTCCGAGATACTCCCGCACTTTACAAGTTCTATCGCCTTAGTTACCGCACGTTTTGCGTTTTCGGACCCATCAATTGCAACAATGGCTTTGTTGTACATTTTCAGCACCAGTTTCGATATGTGTCTGGATCCATTGCTGGAACCATAGAGAGTGATTCGAAGGCTTTGCTTAAAAAATAGTATTTAAGGTTGCTACGAATGAGCTACTCTCGGCTAGCTCCAGCAGAACTCGGTCCGTCCCCTTCCTAACGACTATCCGCCGCAAATGGTACCACGTCCACGGTTTCCATGTACCACCTGAGCAGGCGGTGTCGCATGGCCTCCACGACGGCGATGAGGTCAACATCAGCAATGAGGTTGCAGGTTTCTCCCGGATCGGTTTCTAGGTCGTAGAATTCATCCGTTTCGTAGAGGCGCATCACGTACTTGTACCGGGCGGTACGGCACATAGCTGCCTTCGTGTGGAAGGGTCCGTCATCGCTCTGGAGGGAGAGCCGTGGCCAGTAAACCCACGACGGGGTAGGCGGGTGATTGCCCGTCCGTTCCATGGCCTGGACCTCGCCCGCGAGCCGGCCACCCTCGCAGAACACGGCGTCACGGTGATCGGTCATTTCTCCCCGGACGAGCGGGAGAAGTGATTTGCCGAATGACCAGTAGCCCGGCTCGATCCCGGTGAGGTCGTAGACGGTCGCGGGAAAATCGACCAGCTCGACCAGGGCATCGCACCGGTTCGGTTCCCCCGGGACGCAGCCAGCCTGCGTGGCCACGGGAACGCCCGACGGTGGCTTGATGACGAACGGCACGTGGCAGAGGCAGTCCTCGAACGTGTTCTGAGTCTTTTCCACGATCCCGTAGTCACCCGCAAAGTCACCGTGATCGGAGAAGACGAAGATGGCGGTGTCGTCGTACATCCCGGTTTCCTTCAGAGCTTGAATAAGCAACCCGAGCTGGTGGTCAACGCGGGCGATCATACCGAGGTACACGGCCCGCAGCTCGGTCCACCGGTCCTCCGTCCATTCCTGCAAGTGCTGTCGCTCGGCGATGCCCTTCAGGAGGCTCGGTTTCATGGCGGCATCCCAGTCCGGCGTCGGGAGCCTAGGCGGCACCTTCGACCGGTCGATCATGGAAAAGAAAGGCTCTTCCACGCCGTATTCCGGGTGGGGATAATTGAGAGGGAGGTAGAGACATAATGGTTTTTCGTTGGAAGCGTCCCAATTCCGAATGAATTCGATGGCACCCAGCACCATGGCCCAGTCGAAGTCACCGAAGTCAGGGGCGTCTTCCTCGTTCTCGCCGCCTGGCGCGCCTGCCGCTTCGTGTTCCGCATACGAGGACAGGCAGCCCTGCATAAAGGAATAGTAGGTGTCGGCCCCGGGCTTGCCGCGGCGGTCGTCAGGCGGGAAGGTCATAGCGCGGTGCCACCGGTCCCAGTCCTCGGCGGTCGGTCCGAATCTGACGTCGCAGTATCGGCTCTTGCCCAGGTCGGGATCGGACCATTGCTGCGCGGGGGTCAGGTCGTTTTTACCGCCCCACCAGACGAAAAACCCCGCCTTCTTCAGGATCGCCAGCAGATTGGGCTCCCCTTGCTCGGGATGGAGCATATAGTTCATGGTGCGGTGGCCATGAACGTGTGGATACCAGCCGGTCATGAACGAGCACCGGCTGGGCGTGCAGACTGGATTCTGGCAGTATGTATGCTCAAAGCTCACGCCCTCGGTTGCCAGCTGGTCCAAGTTCGGCGTCACGGCGGCCTCGCACCCCGCGTGGTGCACGAAGTCGCCGCGCCACTCGTCGGGGTTGAAGATGAGGATATGAGGAAGTTTCTCCTGCTTTGCCATAATTTTCTTATTCGGGCCGGTTATAAAAAAAGATGACGAACCGATCGCATCAAATAAAATGAAAATAGGGGAGAGCCACGAGAAAGCGCGTATTGACTTGTGCCAATATCAATAAAACATAAAGGATGGCCAGTCTCTTTCCCTCGATTCATGCCTTAAGATTAGAGTGCTAGCCATCATAACTTGGATCGTCATGACGAGACTCCTTGTCGTCCTTGATAAATGGCAGGGGAACCGAGTCAAGGTAGAAGCCGGTTCGGTTGTTGATGAAATGGCCCAAGATAATCCGCCTGAGCTTGCAGCCGATGACCGAGGCAATGGCATCGAGGGCGGAGTGGAATTGATTATTCGCCATTTGCCCAACGAAACCCCCGGGTGCGCACTGATGAGATAGAAGGTCACTAGCGAGCAGGAAATCTTCTTGAAATGACTGATTTTTACTCGTATCAGGAAAAAAGAAAGAGTTTCAGGTAAACTCGTAGCTGCACTTCTTACAAATGTGTTTTTTGGCGTAAATGGGAACGTGGCCGACGTAGGAAAGGACCCGGGTCTTGTCTTCCACGTTTTTGATATCAATACTGCCACACATCGGGCATATAATGCGGCTCTCGCTATGGAACTCGGACTCGGGCGACACGGGCTCCAGTTCCTTGATCTTCCCGTCTTGGTCGGAAATGGTCGATTCCATGTCGACGATGCGGGCGTTGAGCTCGTCCTGCATGGCCTTGAGCTTTTGCGCTTCGGCATCCTTGCCCGCCAGCTCCCCCTCTATGTCGGATACTTTCGCCTTCATGTCCTCGACGCTTGCGTCCATGTCCGCCTTCTCGCTCTGCAGGGCCGATATCAAGGCCTCGCGGTCCGAGATGGTCGACTTGGCCGTCGTGAGCTGGTTCTCCAGCTCGGCCGACTTCTGGATCAGGTTGTCGATCTGCGTGGACAGGTCGGTCTCGGACGCCGCCTCGCCACCGAGCTGGGAGTTTAGTGTCTCGACTTTCTGCTCGAACATGGCGATCTTGGCGTTCAAGCTGTCCTTCTCGTTGGTGATTTCGTCCTTCTCCGATTGCAGGGCGGCCTTTTCACCCTCGATGGCCTCTATTTTACTGTTGAGCTCGTCGATGTTAGCCTGCAAGCCATTTGCTTTGGTCTCGCCCTCGGCGATCTTGCCGTTCAGCTCGGCGATCTCCTTGTCCTTCTCGTTGATGGCTGAGGCCATGTTCGCGTTGATCTCCCGGATCTGGTCGGAGAGCTGGCTGCCCTTGAATTCCGAAGTCTTCAGGTTGGTCTCTACAGTTCTTTTGTCCCCATTCAGCTTCTCGATCTGCTGGCGGAGATTGTTGATCTCGATGGTCTGGTCCTGCACCTTCGATCTGAAGTCAAGCAAGACTTGTCCGGTCACTTTGACTTCTCTATCAGGTTTCTGTTCAACTTTAGTCCAATCTACCATAATATTACACCTTGATTATGCACGAATCGTCAAGATTTCCCGCAGGATGGACCGCCACTTGCACCGCACCGAAACTAGAGGACCGTTCCCTTGGGCAAATCTTTACTGGTAGTTACTGATTTGGCCCACATCCTAAAAAAGATCGAGTCAACACTGACTCTCCTTGCAAATTCAGCTGGAAATAGAATCAACATGCCGCAGGAGAGGCGATCTAGTACTGCCCAATTTTCATTAAAAACGAAGGAGCCAATCGAACCGATTACATAATTTCGGCAGGGTTCCCAGCGAACGTTGCCCCGTCGGGAACCTGCTCTCCGAATCGAATGACTGACTTCGCCGCGATCGTCGCCATCTCACCGATCGTTGCACCGGGAAGGACCCGGACCCGCTCGCCAACGATCGCGCCTTTCTTGACGCAGGTACGCCTGAGCACCAGCATGTTTTCGACGAACGCGTGGCTGGTAATCACGGTCGCCCGCCCGAGCAACGCACCGCTTTCGATCGTCACGAGTTCTGCATCCGTCCACGAGTCAAGCAACCCGACATCCTTGCCGATCGTGGCACCCAGCTGGTTGTAGACGTAAGATCGTTTCATCCACGGGAACGGGACCACGCCGAGCACCCAGACTGGAAATTTCTTGAGCACGCGCCTGGCGTGAAAGTGGTAATAATCGGGGTTCGAGAAATCCCTGGGAAAAGTGCCTTCTCGAACGGGATGGCGCCATGTCTCGATGGCCAAGCAAGCCTTGGCCACCTTGATGCCCAAGAACGCGTAGATGTAAAGCCCGACCAGCAATGCAAAGGGAAACAGGAGCCAAGACACTATACGTGCCCATACGCCAAGTAGATTGATGATACCCAAAATAAAATTCATGAATATGACATGCATGGGATTCCAATCGAAAAGAAGGCCTATGTAGACGTACGCGAAAATAGCAACTGGAATGGCCGATATCCACATGTTGAACAGGACCAATAGGACATACCACTTCGACGGGAACACGCCGTTTACGAGTGGGCCCATTTTGAAGGTATTTGGCGGCGCCATAGGTACATCCTCCTCTTCGTTCACACGTGCTTGAGCTTCCGTGCAGGGTTGCCCCCGTAGAGAAACCCGGGCTCGATCTCCTCGCCTATTGACGTGCCCGAGTTCGCGCCCAGCACGGCCAGTTTCCCGACGTGCGTGCCAGGTGCAACAACGGTATATGCCCCGATGATGGAATGGCCGTCAATAGTCGTTTTCCGGGCCACGAACCGGTGTTGGTAAAGCGCGTGGCTCATGACAGTGCTGTTCATTCCCATCATGCTAAAATCGCCGATCGTTACGAGCTCGGTGTCTACCCATGCCTCGTGGAGAACGACCGACTTGCCCGTGTGGACGCCCAGCACGGCATAAGCGATCTTGTCGATCCATGGGAACATAGCCGTTCGGGTGAGCCAGATCGCGTAATACTTGAGAAAATGCCTCGCCTCGTAGGCCCGCTGTTCGGGGCCGTCCCGCTCGAACGTTCCTTCAGCGGGCGGATATTTACGGGATAATATGCCCACGGCAATACGCACGAGAAACAACGAGCTCAACAGAAACACGAACGCGATGCCGATGATCTCCATGGGCAGGAGCAAGAGCACCCATGGCAGGAGGATGCAAAGATAATAGTAAATCCAGCCGATGAGCACGCAAGCCATTGTCGACAAGTAGAAAATGCCCACAACTGTCTTCGGGTGCGTGGCGCGTAGCGGCGGGTTCAGCGTGACGATATCAGGGGGTGAACCCTCAGGCATCTTCTCGACGGCGGGCGTATCTGTTGTGATTGGGCTCATCTTTTTTTCCTCAGACGGAATCGGTTCAAGCTATTAAAGCGATTGATATTGATATTAATTGATTTTCATGTTTCCTGAGGATGCCGTGGCCCTCGCGCAAGACCTGATCGTTATCCGTTCGGATCCTCCGAACGCATTCGAAGGAGGCGTATTCGACTATCTCAAGGAGGGATTCGAACAAGCCGGCTTCCCGACCATCGAGCAGGAGACGAGCCTCGGGCCTGGGCGATCGAACCTGCTCGTGCTCTCCAAGGAACCGGGCGGTGAAGATTCTCATGATGGCCTGATGTTCGCAGGACACATGGACGTCGTCCCGCCGGGTGACGAGGCCACGTGGTTGAAGGACCCGTTCGAACCGTGGATCGATGGCCTTGGGCAGCTGCACGGTCGCGGGTCCACCGACATGAAGGGGGGCATTGCCGCCTACATCGCGGCGTTCCTCGCGTGCGGCGAAAGGCTGGCCCAACCGGAGTCCAAGCTGGTCGGGTTGCTATTCACGGTGAGCGAGGAACTCACGCTCACGGGGGCCAAGGCGTTTGCCGCCTCCCCGGAGGTAGAACTCTTCTCGACGGCCGTCGTGCCTGAACCGTCCGGGCTCGTGCTCGTTCGGGGTCACAAGGGCGTCATCTTCGCCAAATTCACGACGCATGGAAAGGCTGCGCACGGATCGGTTCCTGAAAAGGGCGTGAACGCCATCAAGATTGCCATAGACCTGTACGGTGGCCTCGAGTCCCGGTTCCTGGCAGACCAAGCCCTGTACGATCACCCGGTCCTCGGAAAGCCCTCCATGAACCTCGGCTTCTTGAACGGCGGTCAGGCCGCCAACGTCGTGCCCGATGCCTGTACAATCGGTATCGACCGCAGGCTCACGTGGGGCGAATCCGTCGAAGAAATCCGGAAATCCTACAGGCAGACCATCGATGGCACGTGCATCCCGAAAGGCGGGAAGATCGAGTTCGAACTCATCAATGCCGAGGAACCTTACCTGCTCGAAGACGACGACCCTTTCCTGCAACGAATTACTGCCGATCTAGGGCCCGCTAGTGTAATGAACGGCTATACCGAAGCCGGTATCTACTTCAACAAGGCCAACATATCGACTATCATCTTCGGGCCAGGGTCGATAAACCAAGCACACGTGGCCAACGAGTTCATCGCCATTGAGGATATCAAGAAGGCCGAGGGCATTTACGTGAAATTAATCCTTGATCATGTTAAAAAGAGTTGAGTACATGCCCAAACTCGCAATCTTCGACATGGATGGCACGCTCGTGACCTTTTCAATCGACGCGAAAGGGGCCCGTGCCGATGTTATCGACCATCTCGTCGCCCTTGGCATCCCGCGCGAAATCCTCCAGGTAAAAAACTCCATCTTGGACCTGAAGGTCCTGGCCAAGCAGCACGTCGCGGCCACCGGTGAGCCAAAGATCGACTGGGAGCAGGCCGGTGCTGACGTGCTCGCCATCATCGACGGCTACGAGCAGGCCGCGGCCGAGGTGAGCCAGCCGATTGATGGAGTGCAGGACGTGCTTTCCGAACTGGAGCAGTCAAGGATCCTGATGGCCGTGTGCACGCTCAACTCCACGTCGAACGCGACCGCCATTTTCAGGAAGTTTTCACTGGACCGGTATTTTGCCTTGGTTGCCGGGCGGGATATGGTTGGTGACAGGCGCAAGCCGAACCCCGCGCATGGCCTATTCATCCTCGACAAGCTCGGCGTCCAGCCTGCCGACGCGTGCATGATCGGTGACCACCCGTCCGATATGGAAATGGCAGGCGGCATGGGAATCAAGGGCGTAGGCATCGTGAACGAGCGCCACCCGGAAGCGGATTTTGAACGGTTCGAGGGCATCCGGCTCGTTTCCGACAAGGACTATTCCAGTCTCGCGTCGGTGATTAAGGAACAACTGGAGCTGGCATGAACCACCCGCTGGTCACCTACTAATTGATTTATCAATGTGATCGTGTCAGAAAGAGTGATCATGTCAGAAAAACCAAGGATTTACATCACGACGAATGTGTTCAACGAGATCGCCACGAACCAGAGGGTCTCGCAAAAGGTGCGGGACGAGATCGTGAACGCATGGGAAACGCTCCAATCAATCGCCAATGTCGACGTGTTCGACGGCCGCTTCCCCGACGCGGACGTGCTCGAGCAAGAAATCACGGACCCGCGCACGCGGTTCGTCGGGTGCCACCTGTCGCATAAAATAGAACAAAGCTGGCTTGATAACTCGAACGTCGTCGCGGTCTGCACTGCAACCATGGGTTTCGACCACGTCGGGCAGGTCCCTGGCGTCCTGATCACTCATACCCCGGGCGTGCTCAACAACGCCGTTGGTGATTACACGGTGGCTCTTCTCGAGACGGCCCTGCGCAACACGAACGGATTGCACGACTACGTGTGGTCGGGCCGGTGGGAAGCCGGGGAGAAGTGGGACCTCGACGGCAACCTGTCCCGGTCCCTCGACGGGCAGGTGCTCGGCATCGTCGGATTGGGTGAGATCGGGACCGAGCTGGCCCGGCGCACCAAGCCGTGGGGCGTTAAGATCTTATACTACGACATCATGCGGCGCGAGGACCTCGAGGCCACATACGACATGGAATTCCGGGAGGACATGGCGAGCGTCTTCCAAGAGGCGGACATCGTGTCCCTGCACATCCCGCTCAACCCGCAGACAGCCGGGTGCATCAACCGCGACTTGCTCTCGCTCATGAAGGACAACGCCCTGCTGGTGAACACGGCCCGCGGCGGCATCCTGAACGCAGGGGACCTTCTGGACCTGCTCGAGGAGGGCAAGGCGATCAACTTCGCCTCTGACGTGTTCGACCCCGAGCCCATCGCCGCGGACCAGCTGGAACGGTTCAGGGCCGTGAAGGAGAAATACCCCGAGCGTAGGTTCGTGCTCATGCCGCACAACGCGTCAGCCGATGCCAACACGCGCGGCACCATGGCCAGGATGCTGTTCGAGGACCTCTACTGGCTTACGACATCCAAGGGAGTCGATGATTTGGCCAGCTGCCGAATCATAGCGCTCCAGAAAAAGGCAATCGCCGAGAGCGGCATCGAACAATTCCGCATCTCGCAGTACTGGGAAGAGTGATCTGGGTACATGCGAATCATCATCGTCGGCGAGCTGAACTGCGACCTGTTCTATCGCAACGAGTTTTTCAAGACGCTAGAGGATCGGGTCGCGAAGCTCGTGGCCGATCGCCTTTCAATCGGTAATGCTCCGGATGAGGTGGAACTCAAGGCCATCATCCACGAGGCCATTGCCAGCTTGCCCAAGAAGAACCCCAGCGAGGCGTTCGTCAAGCGCGGGGGCAACGGGAACAATTCGGCCGAGTTGTTCGGGAAACTCGGCTTGCCGATCAAGTTTGTCACGGCCCGAGGCGCGGGGTCGGAGTGGATGCGCGACGAACTCGACGCGATCGGGATCGACACGTCTTGCGTGTTTGAGCTCCCGGATATGCAGCCCATCTCCACGATCATCGAGGACCCCACGACCACGAAGATCTTCACTGGTATGAACTTGAAAGCGAAGATGAATTTCTCCTCCATCGATCTCGATGCAACCATGTTCTCCGGGGCATCGGTCGTGTTATTCACGCCCCTGTCAGACAAGCACAAACCTTTGCTGGACGTCGTACAGGCAACCAACGAGGGGCAGACCATCGCCGCGACGATCGAGCAGCAGGCCGCGCCGTCCATGCCAGCGCTGGAAGCGCTGCTCGACCAGCCCGCAGACATCCTCTTCCTCAACGATGCGGACGCGCTGACCATGACCGGGGCCGAATCGCTGGACGATGCCGATGCCTTGGTCGAGCCATTCGGCCGCATCCGGGTCTACACGCAGGGATCGAAGGGCACGATCGTCAAGTCGTCCCTGTTCGAGGACGTGGTCGTGCCGGTATTCCAAGTCGATGTCGTAGATCGAACCGGCGCGGGGGACGCCTTCGCCGCGGGGTTCCTGCTGCAGTGCCACGAGTGCATCGAGGCGAGCGGTCCATTCATTCCCTTCATCGAGTCGCTACCCGCTGAGGAGCGTCAATCGCTAATCGATCGGACCGGCCGGTTCGCCAGTGCCGTCGCTGCCCTAAAGATCTCAACCGGATGCACGCCGGGGAAGCAAGACGTGGAAGATTTCCTCGATATGCATCTGATGAAGGAAAATTGCTACCCATAAGTCAACTAACTTCCCGTGCTTCCCCACGGGGGAAGTCCAATTCACGTATCAGTTCTCTAATATCCCCGCTGGTTGCGACGACGCCGGAAAGCGCCGAGAGAATGGCCCCCTTCACGGTATCGTTCTCTCGGATGAGTTTGGGCAGGATCTCGATTAATTTGGCCACGTCGATGTCTTGGGATTTCTTTGCCGATCGGGAGGTCATTTTTTCACCAGTGGCGCAGGCTTCGCAGGAATCTTGGTCGAATCAAGTCAAGATTGTAATCCTAACTTGAGTTTTTCAACTCTACCTCTTTTTAACGACAAAAAGGCTATCATTACTCGACGCAGCCATGCAGGACGGTGGAGATTTTCATGAGAACGGATTTAAACCTGATCCTGAAAATGTCTACAAA
>Ga0326727_10008448_pt1 | contig 26112 bp, 20 predicted proteins | sample MB2enrmetagenome_FD_207643 | JGI IMG/M metagenome (GOLD analysis project Ga0326727, IMG submission 207643) | Lab enriched peat soil microbial communities from McLean, Ithaca, NY, United States - MB29MY | ecosystem: Environmental > Terrestrial > Soil > Wetlands > Peat | place: USA: New York...
TCAATTGAGGCCCCTGCTCATCGGCGGCACGGAGGATCACATCCATGTCTTGCTTGGGATACCGCCCACCGTCGCCGTCAGTGAAGCGCTCAAGCGCATCAAGGGCGGGTCTTCTGGGTGGATCAAGGATTGACAAGGCAGGCCGGGGGGTGCAAGCGTCGCTGGCGCGACGCGACGGCTACGGGCCGCTGATTCCGTGGGCTGAAGCCCCACGGCTACCTTCAAATCACCGCTACGCGGTGCCGCAAGAGGTCCAAACTCCAGGCCCAGGGCGTTGCCCTGGGCTGGTATGAACCAAGCCGTTGGCCTGGGAAGACACCATCAGGTCCGCTCAATGAAAATGGGGGAGATGTGGGTAATGACAAGGGCTGAAGCCACACGGCTGCCTTCAAGACATCGCTCCGCGATGAGCCCCCGGCAACCAGCGCGAACCCGGGAAAAAGCCGGCGAAAACGTCCAAACTCCAGCCGATCAGTTGTCTTTGAGCTTGCCCAGCTCGCGTAACAGCTTGAAGGGCACACGCACGACGGAGTGCGCCTGGTTGTCCAGGCGCAGTTGGAATTCGAGGCTGGTGCCTCGGGCGTCGAGCTTGGCCATTTTGTCTTTCGCGGCCTCCGGGATGGCCGGATTGACCGCGAACGCCTGCCTGATGAGGCCCAACAAATTCATATATCCGGCCAGGCAGGTCCCCTTCTCGAGTTTCAAGGCCTCTTTCCGGTTGGGTTGGCCGTTGGCCGGTTCGAGCAGTTCTTTCATGCGGTCCGGTGTGGCCGCCAGCAATCGGTCGTCTTTAATGGCATAGTCGACCTCCATTTTCCCATCGGGCCAAAAGGCCTGCAGCTGCTCCTTCTGGCCGGGCATCTTCAACCAAGGGCTGTCCAGATTGATCGTCAGCAGGAGCTGATCAACTTGCACGCCATTGACGGAGTCGTGCTTCTCGGCGAAGCTGGCGGCGGCATACATCTTGTCCTTGCCGACGAATGCCTGGAAGCCGTTGGTCAGGAAGCGTTTGGTCTGAGCGTAGGTCTCGGCCGCGCTGGCGGCCGGAAACCGATAAGCCAAGGCAAAGGAGAATTTGTCTTTCATGTCCAGCGAGCCGGCAGCGGCCACGGGCAGCATTTTCGCCATCAAGTCGTCGAGGTCTTTGACCTGCGCGCTATTGGCATCCACGTTCTGCACTTGCAACCCCAGCCGCACCATCTTCTGCATCAGCTTCAGCAGCCAGGGCTCCTTGCCGACGTAAGCCGCCCCCGAGACAAGGTGGTCGGGCTCGACCCAATTCAACTCCTGCGCCGTGAGCTGCCCGGCCGGGGCTTGCAGCCAACCGGCCAGGTCAGTCCCGGGCTTGGCCGTCACGGAAGTCTCCAACGTCAGGGCATCGGGGGAGAGGTCCAGCTCGAGAGTGTACCCCTGCAACCCCGCAATGAAGGTATCGATGATCTCAAAGTAAGCGCCGACAATGCTTTCTATGGCGGCCTTGTTGGGACTGCTCTCCCCCGCGGCAGTCTGCGCCATCATCGTCATCGCCGCCTTGGCGGAGGCCAGCCCGCCGACCGCCATTGCCCGAATCGGCTCGCTCATGTTCAGCTTCAGCTCCACCACCCGCCTTGGCGCCGTCACCGCTTCGGCCTTCCATCCGTCCAAGGCGGCCTTTTCGGCTTCCGACAGCGAACCGGCCTCGCGGAACACGATCAGGCCCAGGCCGTTGCTCAGTTGGCTCCATTCGTGGCCTTGGGCCCGAAGCACGCCCTCGGGACTCAGGTTCTCCTTGAACTGTGTGACGTCCTTCACTGGGGCTTTGATGGCCGCCAGGGGCGGCTGGCCGCCGCCTCCGAACCAAACGGCGATTTCCCACGGACGTTCGGTGTCCAGGCCGGTGAAGTTGGTAATCCCTATGCTCTTGCTGAATTCCAGGCCGTGATTCACGGCCTCGTTGGGGGCAATGTTGGCCATCAACCGGCTGAGGGCGTTCGTGAAGTCCGCAAAGCTGCGCAGTTTCAGGGTGGCCAACGGTTGGTCGGCGGCCGAGGCCGCCGATGTCCCCAGGATAACCGCCCACACAAAGACATTTTTCGTAATTTTCATAATATCGCAAAAGCTGTTGAACCGCATTCCAAGGTTGTCGATCGTCTGCCGTGCCGCCGCCCATCATGCCCGACCGGACGGGCTGTTGGCTACTACAATCGCGCGCCAACTGCAACCGGTCACTGACGGCGGGCGGGCCGGGCCTGGGCTGAGGCCTTGCCGGCCTTAGTCTTTTCCTTGACGCTATGCGGGAGTTTTGAAAGTATGGAAACAGTTTCCGAAATACGATTCAGGCCGCCGCCATGCCGATAAGATGATTTTTCACCGTCCAACATGCGCCGATCCGGCACAATATGACACATAGCAAACGCTACATGATCCTGGTCGCGCTGACCGTGGCGCTGGGGGGGTTCGTCTGGGGGTTTGACGCTACGGTGATCTCCGGCGCCGTGCCGTTCATCCAGAAGTACTTTCAGCTTACAGGCGAGCGGGGCGACTTCCTCCTGGGCCTGGCGGTGAGCTGCCTTGGCTGGGGGGTGCTGGGGGGCACCGCGATGGCAGGCTTTTTTAGCGACCGGTTCGGACGCAAGACGGTCTTGATAGCCACGGCAGTGATGTTCACGGTCTCGGCATTGCTCTCGGCGTTGACCACCGTTTTCCGGCTGTTCGTTTTCGCCCGGATCGTAGGCGGCGTTGCAGTAGGGGGCGCTATCCTGATCGCGCCGGTGTACATTGCGGAAATCTCGCCGCCCAAGCTGCGGGGGAGCTTGGTGTCGCTGAACCAGTTGATGATCGTGCTGGGCATCTCCGCCTCGTTCTTCTCGAACTACTTCCTCCTGGGTGTCGGAGAGAATAACTGGCGCTGGATGCTGGGCATGGATGCCGTGCCGGCGATTCTGTACTTCTTCCTCCTTTTCGCGGTGCCGGAGAGTCCGCGCTGGCTCTTCAGCCGGGGCGAGCAGGAGAAGGCCAAAGAGACCCTGACCAAGACGTGCGGCGCCGAGCAGGCCGAGGAGGAGATGCGGAACATCGCCCAGAGCTTCAATGTGGAGGCCCCGAAGGTCCGGGTGAGCGGCTTGTTCAGCCGGGGGATGAGCTTTGTCATGTTCATCGGCCTGGCCATCGCCTTCTTCCAGCAGATCACCGGGATCAACGCGATCTTTTACTATTTGCCGACGATTTTCGTGCAGGCGGGCGGTGGCACCAACGCCGCGTTCAGACAGGCGGTGTTGGTGGGGTTGGTCAATCTGGGCATGACCTTCGTGGCGATCCGCTTTGTCGACCGCCTGGGCCGCAAGCCGCTCCTGGTCATCGGGGCCGCGGGGATGGCACTTTCCCTGTTGACCTGCAGTTGGGCGTTCCATCATTCCAGTTTTCAGCTAACGGAGAAATCCTATCGGGTGCTGCAGGAGAACAAGGCGCCGGCCGACCTGATCGCGGACCTGCAGAAGACGGGCAAAGAAGCCTTCGCCACCGACAAGCAATTCCTGGCGAGTCTGGAGAAAGCTCTTGGCGCCGAACGAATCAAGCCGTATCGAGACGCTCTGACGGTGGCGGGGCTGAACATCCGAGCCACCCTGGTGCTGGCGGCGATCATCGGGTTTGTGGCTTCGTTCGCCATCTCGCTCGGACCGGTCATGTGGGTGCTGTTGTCCGAGATCTTCCCCAATCAATACCGGGGCATGGCGATGTCCACGGTCGGGTTCTGGAACTCGGCGGTGAGCGCGAGCGTCACCTTCATCTTCCCTTGGGAGCTGTCGCATTTTGGGCCGGCGGGCACGTTCCTGGGGTACGGTCTCATGGCGGTGGCAACACTGGTGTTTGTCGTTGCCTTCATCCCGGAAACCAAGGGCAAGGCGCTCGAGGAATTGGAGGGGCTTCTCCTGCGACACTGAACAACCTGCTCATAAACTATGAATACCTGTTGCACTTTTACACGGCCTGCCGCATGGGCCGCGGCACTCAGCGTCCTCACCGGGCTCGGCTCCACGGCCCCTGGTTGGGGAGCCCCAAAACCGCAGGCGGGCCGCGTCGCCAAAGTGGAGGTCCGCAAGACAGGGGACGCCTATCAACTGTTTGTCGACAACCAGCCCTTCTACATCAAGGGCGCCGGGCTCGAGTTTGGGAGCCAGGAGAAACTGATGGAGCATGGCGGCAATTCGTTTCGCACCTGGAGGACCGAGAACGGCCAGGCCAGTGGCAAGGCCGTGCTGGACCGCGCGCTCAAGAACGGCCTCTACGTGACGATGGGCCTGGAGATCGCGCGGGAGCGGCATGGTTTTGACTACAACGACCCGGTCGCCGTAGCCCGGCAGTTGGCCGAGGTGAAGAAAGAGGTGTTGAAGTACAAGGATCACCCGGCCATGCTCCTCTGGGGCATTGGCAATGAACTCAACCTCAACGCCAGGAATCCCAAGGTCTGGGACGCCGTCAACGAAATCTCCAGGATGATCCACCAGATCGATCCCAACCATCCCACCATGACCATGCTCGCGGGGATTGGCCCGGACCTGGTCCGCCAGATCAAGCAGCGGGCCGGCGATCTGGACCTCATTGGGGTCCAGATGTACGCCGACATCATCAACCTGCCCCGCTATTTGCGGGAAAGCGGTTGGACCGGCCCGTATATCGTCACCGAGTGGGGAGCCACTGGGCACTGGGAAGTCGGCAAAACCGCGTGGGGGGCCCCAATCGAGAACGACAGCACCGCCAAGGCCGACCTCTACCTGAAGCGGTTTGAGGCGGTGATCAAGCCCGATAAGAAACAATGCCTCGGGTCGTACGTGTTTCTCTGGGGGCAAAAGCAGGAGCGAACGCCCACCTGGTACGGCGTCTTCCTCGAGTCGGGTGAAGAGACGGCGGCGGTGGATGTGATGCACTACATTTGGAATGGCGCCTGGCCGGCCCACCGCAGCCCCCGCCTCGAAGGGGTCTGGCTGGACGGCAAGACCGCGCAGCAAAGCGTGCGGCTCAAACCCGGGCAGGCCTATCCCGTCAAGGTGACGGCCCGCGGCCAGGACAACGATCCGCTGGCCTATTCGTGGGAAGTCATGGAGGAGAGCACTGATTTGAAAACGGGCGGTGACCTGGAAAACAAGCCCAAGACGCTCAGGGGACTTATTGAAGACCCCAGGAAGAGCCAGAGCACTCTGAAAGCGCCGGCCCAGCCGGGCGCCTATCGGCTGTTCATTTATGCGCTCGATGGCCGCGGCCATGCGGCTCATGCCAACATCCCCTTCTACGTGGACAAGCCATAGCAGCACTCGAGACCCGAAAACCCAGGCCAATAACACTTCGGAACGCGGACGTCTTGCCCATGAAGAAGGCACTTTGTCTCGGAAGGAACCCGGTCCGTGTATCCACGCAACCCGTCGGAGGCCGGTGGATCGAGATGGACGGCGAGGCTTGCTACCAGATCGCCAATTACGACCGGATGCGGCCGTTTTTCCTGAGCGTGGTCAGCGGCTCGGACCACTGGATGTTCATCTCGAGCACGGGGGGCTTGACGGCAGGCCGCCGGAACCCGGACCTGGCGTTATTCCCCTACTCCACCGAGGACAAGGTCCACGACTCGGCGGAGATCACCGGCAGCAAGACCCTCCTGATCGTCTCTCGAGGCGGGGAATCCCGGCTTTGGGAACCGCTCTCGGAGCGCTGCCGCGGCGTCTATCGCATCCGGCGCAACCTCTATAAGAACATCCGGGGCAACAAGCTGATCTTCGAGGAAGCCAACGAAGACCTGCAACTGACCTTTCGCTATAGCTGGTCCAATAGTGATCGATTCGGGTTCGTCCGCCGGGCGTGGCTGACGAACGACGGAACAGGAGCCGCCAAGGTGCGCGTGCTGGATGGCGTGCAGAACCTGATGCCTTGCGGGGCCGGAAGCCAGTTCCAGATCGACAAGAGCACGCTGCTCGATGCCTACAAGCGCAGCGAGCTCCTTCAAGATGCCGGGCTGGCGCTGTTCAGGCTCAGCTCGATTCCCATCGACCGTCCGGAACCGGCGGAGTCCCTGCGGACCACGACGGTCTGGTCGAGCGGGTTGGCGCCCGAGCTCACGTTGCTGTCCTCGGTTCAGTTGGACCATTTCCGGCAAGGGAGGCGGCTCCGGCCCGAAACCGACGTGCGGGGGGAGCGAGGGTCCTATTTCCTCCAGGCCGAATCGAGCCTGCGGGGCGGAGAAAGGCTCGATTGGATGCTGGTGGCCGAGGTGGACCAAGGACCTGCGGAGGTCGCCGAACTGCGGCAACTCCTGCACAGGCCGAAACGCCTCAAGGCGCTGGTGCTCGCCGATGTCGAGCGCGGGACTTTGGAGCTCGAACGCATCATTGCCAGCGCGGACGGATTGCAGCAGAGCGCGCAGCCGCTGGGCGACGCGCGCCACGGCAATAATGTGCTCTTCAATGTGATGCGCGGCGGCATTTTCGCTGAAGGTTACGCCATCAACCCCACCGGCCTGGTCTCCTTCCTGCGCCAGGCAAACCGGGAGGTTGCTGAACGCAATGCCGCCTTCTTTGGGCAGTTGAAGCCAGGCACTCACTACTCGAGGCTGTTGGCCTTGGCCGCCCAGGTTGGCGACCCGCAACTCGAGCGCCTTTGCCGCCAGTACCTGCCGCTGACGTTCAGCCGCCGGCACGGCGACCCTAGCCGCCCCTGGAACCGTTTCTCGATCTCGCTGCGAAACCCGGACGGAACGCGCGTGCTGAGCTACGAAGGAAACTGGCGCGACATCTTCCAGAATTGGGAGGCCCTGGCTCTCTCCTATCCTGATTACGTTTCGGGGATGGTCTGCCGGTTCGTGAGTGCTTCCACAGCGGATGGCTACAATCCCTATCGCATCACCTGGGAGGGCATTGACTGGGAGGCGCCCGACCCGCACGATCCGTGGGCGCACATTGGCTACTGGGGCGATCACCAACTCATCTACCTGCTCAAACTACTGGAGATTCTGCACCGTTACGACCCCGCCGCGCTGCAAGGACTTCTCACACGCGAGATTTTCGCATACGCCAATGTTCCATACCGGATCGCCGGCTACGATGACCTGCTGAGCGACCCCAAGGAGACGGTGTCCTTCGATGCTCGAGCCGAGGAGTTGGTGCGCGAGCGGGTGCGGGCCAAGGGAGCCGATGGCAAGCTTGTCTGGGACGAACGAGGCCAGGTTCGCCTGGTGAACCTGGCGGAGAAGTTGCTGGTATCGGTCTTGGCCAAGCTGTCGAACTTCATTCCCGACGCCGGGATTTGGATGAACACGCAGCGCCCCGAGTGGAACGACGCCAACAATGCCCTGGTGGGCAGCGGCGTTTCGATGGTCACGCTCTGTTACCTGCGCCGCTTCCTCGGATTCTGCATCCAGGTGTTCGCCCCGTTGGAAAGAGAGGGCGTCAGTTTGTCCGTCGAGGTGGCGGGGTGTCTTGGGAAAGTGGCCCAGACCCTCGAGGCCCGCCGGCCGCTGCTGGCCAAACGCATCGACGACCGCGATCGGAAGCGGGTGCTGGACAAGCTGGGGCGGGCGGGGAGCCAATACCGGCAGCGTCTTTACGCGCGAGGGCTTTCTGGAAAGCGCCAAGTCGTGAAGGGGGCGCGGCTGCTGAGGTTCTTCAATACTGCCCTCGATTGGGCGGACCATGCCATCGACGCGAACCGCCGCCCGGACGGGCTTTATCATGCCTACAACCTCATCAGCCTGGACCGGCGCGGCGAAATCCCGATCCGGCGTCTCTACGAAATGCTCGAGGGTCAGGTAGCGGTCCTCAGCTCGGGCCGCTTGAGCGCTGCGCAATCCATCGAGGTGCTGCTGGCGCTGAGGAAGAGCGTGATCTACCGGGCCGACCAGCACAGCTACCTGCTCTATCCGAATCGGGACCTGCCACGGTTCACGGAGAGGAACAACATTCCGGCCAAGGACGTGCGGCGGTCCGGCCTGCTAAGCAAGCTGGTCGAGGACGGGGACCGGTCGCTCGTGGAGTGTGACGTGGAAAAGAACTGCCACTTCAACGGCTCGCTGATGAATGGCCGGGACGTGGGGCGATGCCTGGAACAACTGGCGGGCCGCGGCTACTCCAGGCTGGTCCAACGCGACTCCGCCCTCGTGCTGGGCATCTTCGAACATCTCTTCGATCACCAGTCCTTCACCGGCCGCTCAGGCACCTTCTTCGCCTATGAAGGGCTGGGGAGCATCTACTGGCACATGGTGTCCAAGCTGTTGCTTGCCGCGCAGGAGACCTTCTTCCGGGCGGCGAAAGCCGGCGCGCCGGCGGCCCTCCTGCGGAGGCTGGCTCAGTGCTACTACGACATTCGGGCGGGGATTGGCGATCGGAAACCCCCGGAAGTCTATGGCGCATTTCCAATGGACCCGTACTCGCACACGCCCGCGCACACGGGCGCGCGCCAGCCCGGCCTGACCGGGCAGGTCAAGGAGGACATCCTTTGCCGAATGGGCGAGCTGGGGACCTTCGTGCGGGAAGGAAAGATCACCTTTGAGCCACTGCTCCTCCGGCCCGGGGAATTCCTGGCTAAGGCCGCAAGCTTCCATTACTTCGACCTTGGCGGCGTGCGGCAGACCCTGCGGCTGCGCCCCCGGTCCCTGGCCTTTACCTACTGCCAGGTTCCGGTCGTCTATCAGCTTGGCCGCGACAAAGGGCTGACCCTGAGTTATGCCGACGGCAGCCAGGAGCGGGTGGCGGAGCCCGGTCTGGACGCCGCCACCAGCCGCTCCATCTTCGAACGGGCAGGCAAGGTCAGCCGCATTACTCTTTCTTTGATCGGCTAGATGCCTGGAACGAACAACCAAACATAAGAGGCCATCCGGAGCGGCGGCGGCCGCCGTGGGGGAAACCCCAGGTCGCGGCCAGCCCGAGAAGGGCCGCGAAACCGAGCAACACCGGGCATTCAAGAGTCAGGACCTCGTGGGACTTGCCGAAGTAAAGGACACTTTGCAGGCCGTGCATCGCCCAATAGCTCGGGGTCAGCATTGCGATTGTCTTGAAGGTCTCCGGCACGAGTTCGATTGGCCACCAGCAACCGCCCAGCGCGGAGAGCACCATCGAGCCGAAGATGGACACCAGGATTACCTGCTTCTCCGTGTTGCAAACGAGGCCGCCCAGAATGCTGAGGCAACCTGCAAACGTCGCCAGGCACAACACCACCGGCAACAGAAACAGCGGGTGATCGCCCAGCGGAAGCCGGAAGAGAGCCGCACCGCAGACCAGAAGCAGAGCGGCCTGAGCGCAAGCCAGGACAATACGCGAGAGGGCCTTGCCGGCGTAGGCCGCATACGGGCGCACGGGGGTGGCGAGGAGCCGCCGCAATTGTCCCCCGAGCCGATCGTTGACCAGAGAGGCTCCTCCGTAAGTGAGAACCATCTGGATCACGAACATGACCAGCATTCCCGGCAAGCTCTGGCTGAAGCCCGTGGGCGGCGGCCGCAAGGTGCGATGGCTCCGCCGTGTTACGGTCAGAAGCTGGGGACGGGCCAGGGCCTCTTTGAGCGCGGCCTTGGAGGCATCGTCCCACGGGCGATGACTCACATCGGCCATTGCCAGCCCTTTGGTGAAGCGCACGATGGCATGGAGCAGGCGGGATTGCACCTCCATGATTTTCTCCGGCGTGCCGTTGCCTTTCACCAACGGAACTTTGATCGACCGGCCGTTCAGGATGGCCTCGCCGAAGCCGCGCGGGATCACCACGCCGTACGGCCATTGGGTCTTTAGCGCCTGCTGGGCCTGGGCGTCTTTGAGTTCGATGTCATAACCTTCCTCCCGGAGTTGGTCGATGAACAACGCCGACAATTCGTGACGGTCCAGATCGATGACCGGAATCCAGGTGGCCTGCTGACGACCGCCACCCAAGGAGCTGCCAAAAACGTAGGTCATGGCCAGTGGCATGACCAACAGCCACAGCACGGCCACACGGTCTTTGAGGATCCGCTTCCAATCGCAGATGGCTATGCTCAGGACCTTCATTCTCGGCGCCCGTTAGACAATTGCCGGCCGAACAGAACGAACGCCAGCAGGCTTCCCAGGACGCCCACCGCGATCAATCCCGCGAGCGGCCCGGCCAGTTCGACCCAAGGTTTTGAGGGAGCGATTCCCCGGAAGGCGAGCACCGCCCAGCGGTTGGGAGTGCACCGGCCAAGCACCTGGAGAAAGCTGGGCAGATTCTCATAGGGAAACATGCCCCCTCCCAACATGGCAAAGGTAATCAGCACCATTGGAGAGAACACACTGGCCTGTTCCCGAGTGCGGACGCAAGCGAAGATAACCGCCAGCAGCCCGGTCATCGACAAAGCCCATGAGGCCATGACCAGGGCCAACCAGGCTGGGTTTCCCCACCTGACTCCGAACATCAAGGCGCTCGCAACCAGGAGCAGGACCAGGGCAAGACTGCACAGCACCCAACAGCGCAGCATCTTGGACAGAATGTACTGGGCCTTGGTGACCGGGCAGGCCAGGAGGCGCGGCAGGACCCTGGTCTGCCTTTCCTGCAATACCTCCTGAAACGGGCCCTGGCCAATCATCAGGACCCAAAAGTACATCGCCCCGGGCAGAAGAATAAGCAGGAAATCACTCACGGCGGTTGAACGGCAGCGGGAGAATTGGCGGAGGCCGGCAGGAAATCCGCCGCCGGCACGGTCTCGAATTGCACCAGCGGAGGGAACAGGTAGGTGCGGAGGCCGCGCAGCTTGCGGACGGACTCTGAGGCGACCCCGCTCACGGCGGCATCGGCTGGAAAATCGCCGCTGCGGATCATTTCCCGAACGTCTCTTAGCGGCTCACCCAGAATCTCAGCCGCTCCTGACAATCCCAAAGCCAACAGCGAAGCGCCCTCCCGCACGACCTTCGGCAGGACTTGCTCCGCAGGGTTTTCGTAGAGATCGATGGAATTGGTCTGGCCGGCCAGCAAACCCTTCGTCAGGTCCCGGGGCATCACGAGGAGGGCCGAAGCTTTGCCCTGCTCGACCAAGCGCAAACCTTCATCCCTGCTCCCAACAAAATGCAGGTGCAGGCGCTTGGCCGCGCCGCCTTGATCCGGCAGCGACCGCAGCATGCCGGTCAGCAGGTCTTTGTCCTCGTCCAGGATGGCCACGTGGATAACAGGCATCGGGCCGGAGCCGCCTTGGCCGCCGAAGACCGAGGCGATGAGGACGCACAAGACCAACGGGCCTGCGGCCAGCAGGAGCATCGACCAGGGCCGTTTCCAGTCGCGCCTCAGATCGTTGAGCAGGAGCCAGAGGACAATTCTCAATCGCGCAACCCCCTGCCCGTCAGCTTGAGGAAGACGCTCTCGAGCGTGGGCTTTTGGACCGACAAGTCAGCCAGGTCAATGCCGTCCTTGCCAAGCCGCTCCACCAGTGAGGCCAGTCCGTAGTGCTCACCCGTCAGGTGCAGGGTCGCCAAGTGGTCGGTCAAGCTCAGGATGGATACCGGCTGATGTTCCAGGCTCTGGCGCAGTTGCTGGGTGGTGAAGCCGCCGCGTAGCGTGACCACGTCCCGATCACCCGCCACCTTGGCAAGCTCGCGCACCGAGCCGGTTTGGAGGACCCTCCCGTGGTCCATGATGGCAATCCGATCGCACAACTGCTCGGCTTCTTCCAGGTGGTGCGTCGTGAAGATGATCGTGGTGCCGTGGCGGGCAATGTCACGGATGATCTCCAGAATGGCGTTCCGGGCCTGCGGATCGATGCCCACTGTGGGTTCATCCAACAGCAGCGCCTTGGGCCGGTGTACCAGGCCGATGGCCAGGTTCAGCCGGCGCTTCATCCCGCCGGAATAGCGGGAAACCGGTTCCCGCGCCCGGCCAGCCAAGCCCACCTGTCGGAGGACGTCCTGGACACTCTGCTTGAGTTCGGACCGGGGGACATCATACAAGCCGCCCCAGAAAAGCAGGTTCTCCGGCGCCGTGAACTCCTCGTAGAGGGCCACCTCCTGCGGGACCAAACCCAGCAAGCATTTGGCGCGGCGGGGTGACTCCCAGAGGTCGTAGTCCCCAATAGTCACGGTCCCCTCGTCAGGCCGGAGGAGGCCCGAAACCATCGAAATGGTGGTGGTCTTGCCGGCCCCGTTGGGGCCGAGGAGGCCGAACACCTCACCTTGTGGGACATCGAACGAGACGCGATCCACCGCCCGCAGGCCGCCGAAGCTCTTAGACAAACCGTCCACCGAGATCACAGGTTGCCTTTCGCTTGGCTGGGAATCATGGCGGAGCAGCGTTTTGCCTACAGTAAAGCGCCCTCGCCGCACAAGTCACGCACAATTTGACCCGCGCGGTTCAACCGGGAAACCTCACTGCGTTGGGAACAATCTGTAGAAACCCGCCACACCGAGGGTAGTGTTGGTAAGGACGTTCCTGCCGCCAATGACGACTGGCGTTCCGGGCACGGTCTGCCAGACAGGGGAAGGCAAGCCGTCCAACAGGTCCTGCGGCGAAAGGTCATCCAGGAATTGCAGCACGGAGTTCGTCGCGCCGGCCGGCCAGGACAAAACAGAGGTCACCAGGGGAATGGGATTGGTGACCACCGCGGGTGGGTTGTTGGTGCCGGGGAGAATGTCCACGATATTGGTGGACCCGACCGAGGCGATCGCCAGCGACAGTTGGGGAGCAGGGGCGAGGGCGTAGGCGGGCGCCCCCACGGTGACGATCTCGCCGTTTACCGTCAGATCGCTATCCCCGCGCGCTCCGTCCTGAAAATGGAGGACGATCTGGTCCGGCAACAATTCCGCCCCGGTCTCCCCATCGAAGAGGAATTGATACCAGTGAGGCGTCGCGTTGTCCGGCGTCGGGCCAAAATTGAAATAAGTCGTCGCCGCGTATGAGAAACCTGGGTCGGCGTCGAGGTGCAGGAAATTAGTCAGGGTCACGCCGCCGCCGGCCGGAAGATTCGTCATGCCGAAGCTCAGGAAGCCGATGGGGAAAACGTAGCCTGCCGGCAAGCTCGCAAAATCCGGCGGCCCTGTCGGCGTGACGTTCTCCATGACAATGCCGGGCGGGGCGGACAGGGTCACCCAGAGGCCGGCGAGGCTGGGCAACGAGGCGACGTTGCTCTCCTCCCAGTCCGGGATGCCATCCCCGTTGCCGTCGCCGGTTGGGGGGCCTCCTTTGGGCCTGCCCTTGCCCGGGCTGCTGGGCAGGCCGGGGACATTCATCTCGATGCCCGGACAGATCCCCTTGATGCCTGGCAGGCAGGACTGTATCAAGGCAGCCGGGGAGAACTCCGTGGTGCTGCCTGTCGGGTCGGTCGCCGTGGCGGTCAGGAACTGGCCAGTCAGATCGCTCGGGCTGGGCAGTGTGACCTGGATCGCGCCGTTGCCCAGCGGGCCAACATTGATGGCCGCAGAGCCGACAAAGGTCTGACCTTCGCCGTAACCGCTGAGATTGGCAGCGTCGTTGGAGAAGAATTCCAACAGATAGGTTCCGCCCTCACCAAGGGCGGTGTCAACAATCCCCGTAATCTGGAGTTGGCCGTTGGCCCAGAGGGGCGGCGGCCTCCTGAAGAGCATCCGGACTGGTTGGACCCCCTGGCCCGTGAGGTAGGGCTTGCCGGCGGCGGTAAACGCAATCCCCAGCCCCGCACTGGCGCTAATGCTGTTTTGGCTGATCGTCACCGCGCCCGCCTGGGCCGCACCCCCGGGCACATAAACCCCAGCTCCACCATTGTAAGCGAGCCCGCCACACCCGATAATGGTATTGAGAGACAGGACTGTCCCGGGACAGGAACTCGACACCTCTACCCCATACTGGTCGCAGGCGGAAATAGAGTTGCCCAGGACGCGGGTGAAGGGCGACTGCTGCAACTGAATGCCGGCCGCGCCAATGTTGGCAATCGTATTCCGCGCAATCTGCGGCGATTGGGCCAGGAGCGCGTAAATGCCGACTCCCGCCGGGATGGCGGTTTTGCCGTCAGGCAAGACCCCAATCCAGTTCCCCAGTAGCGAGTTCGAGGCGCCGCCGTCGCTAATCCCCACTGCCGTCAGGCCGATGATGTTGCCCGCGCCAGCGCTGTCGCCCACCAGGTTTTGCTGGCCCCCGGCCAAAACCCCCGCACTCTGCGTTTGGGAGGTCCCGGTGTACGCCGGACCCCACCCGATTTGGTTGCCGGCCACGACATTGCCCGAGGCAGAAGCCCCGGAGATCTCGACGCCCACCAAGTTCCCGGCGATGAGGTTGCCAGCGCCGGTCGTGCTGCCGCCGACGCGGTTCCCCAAGCCGTCAATGATCCAAACGCCAATATACTGGCCGCTGCCCTGAGCCTCACCGTAAGGCTTGCCATTCAGCGGGATGGACGGCGTGTGGCTGGCAGAGGCGTCCAGCCCGATGATGTTGCCCTCGACGACGTTGCCATTGGCGGCCCCTCCCAGCAGCACCAGCCCAGGCGCCCCGGCCCAGCTCACGGTCAAGGCGCCGCTTGAAGGCAGGTCGCCGCCCGTGGAGAGATGGTTGGGGCCACCCGAGATGACGTTTCCCGCAAGGGGACCAGTCCCTCCGATCAGGTTGCCCGGCGATCTGACGCACACCTGGGCGCCGCCGCCGCCGCGCGGGCCCGCCGGCGCAATGAACATCGCCACCACAGTCCCTTCGTTTTCATACCAGTATGGCCGGCGAACGTCCCATTGGTCTCCTGAGTACCACACCGGTAGCCCGCTCGGCGCGGACGCCGTTCCGAAAGCGTCGGTTCCCAGATAGTTGCCTTGCACGATGGTGTTTGGGCCGTCCAGCAGGATGCCGCAGTTGGGAAATGAGTTGAGGACCAACCCGCGTATCTCACAGCCATCGGCGAGCACGTGCAGTCCATTGGCCAGGTTCGCCGCAACCAGATTCTCCGGGTGAGCAGCGCCACTTGAGTCGAAGAGCGACCCGAGCGAGTCCCGCGGGGTTATCGCTATCCCGGACAGCTCGACGGGCGGGCGGCTGGCCGCCGATGCTTGCGACCACCCGTCGATGACTACCGCATTGGTGATATCGGGGAGCGGGGTTGCCGGCCGGATCGAGGGCACCCCTGCCACGATGCCCGGGTCATCGCCGGGGATCTGGAACTGGATGATCTGCTTACCCGCCAGGCGATTGGCCAGCTCGATGGCGGCCCGCAAAGTGCATTCGGGGGTCTCGCCGTCGGCCAGCGTGTTGCCGGTGTCGCAGCAACAGCCGTTGGGGTCCTTGTTGGGCAGGTCGCCGGTCGAGTTGACGATAATCTCGCCCGCAATCTGTACCGGCTCGCTGCTGGCGCTGACCGTGTCCTTCTGGCCGCCGGTCTCGACGCCGGTGGCCGTGCCGGAGAAGGTCACCGAGCCGGAGTTGGTCGCCAGATAAACGTTGGTGAAGGTAAAGGCATCGCCCGGGCTGAGGGTCACGCCCGTGTCCGGCAGCGGCCCGGATTGGTATTGGACTCCCCCGCTGCCGCTGACCGAAAGCTGCCCGGTGAGTTGGACCTGGGTCAGAACATCCGAGGCGTCGCTGGTGTTGGTCACGGTGGCAAGCACTTCTATTGTGTCTCCAATGTTGGCCAGGGTCTGGGGGATGCAGCTCAACGAGAGAGCCAGCGGCTGGAGCACTGCCACCCGAGGGCTCAAACTCCCAACCGAGCCCGCTATTCCATGGGAGTCCACCCACGATGCGCCCACTCCAAATCCGACCCATCCGGAACCGGTGGCGATGAAGCTCTGATCATAGGCGACGCCTTGCTGTGGTTGCAAGGTCGTGCTGGCCGGCGGCGGGGGGACCGACTGGGGTTTGGCGCTCCCAGTGCCACTGACGAAGATGGGGAGGCTCAATGCGACGCTGCTCAGCGCCGCCCCCGATTGATTCGTGGCCGCCACATGGACACTGATTGGGTCACCGATGGCGACGCTTGCCGGAGACGCGGTCACGGTGAGCGCAACGTCGGGGGCGTACAGGAGGAATGCCTGGTTAAGACCGTTCAAGGTCCCCCGGCCGACGACATCCCCTCGATCATTCAGCCCGAATGGGGTCAGGTTGGTCCAGGCGTAGGCCGCTGGCACCAGGTTCTGGAGCGGCAGAGAGTGACCTTTGTCCCAGAAGTAGAACCCGGGGGAATTGGGGACCGCATAGATGAACTGGCCGTTGGTGTTCCAGGCGGCAATCGGGTTGGCGGCATTGGGTGGAAGAACGTCCCAATTCTTGCCCGGCCCCAAGCCATTGCCTCCGGCAGGCGAATAGATGAACGAGTGGTTGGTGGTGCTCAGGAGAACATGGTTCAAGAAGACGAACGTGGCCAGGTTGCCTAATACCTCGCCCAGATCATTGAGGGTTAGAGCGACTGCGAGATCGTAGCTGCCGTCAGGCACAGGACCCTCCGTCGGAAACGCAGGGTAGCCGAAAAACGAGTTGGCGTCCTGGGCCGACCCGTTTTGCCAGACAAAGCTCGTTGCCGTCACGCGGCTATAAGCGACGATTTGGCGCCGGTTGTTGAACGCCAGGAGGGCCATGGTGGAGTCCAAACCGGGAATCGGTATCATGTTGGTGGTGCCGGCCAACACTATGAAGGGTTGCAGGTTGGTGCTGTCGTCGGGGCTTGTGGTCGAGTAGCCGATGATATCGCCATTCTGGTTCAGCGCGAAGGGAATGGACACCGAGCCGCCCAGGGTGCCCAGGTCCGTGACATGGCCGTTCTGCCAAAAAGCGGCGTGGGAGGAGCTATTGATCGTGCCCAGGATTTGGCCGAGGTCGTTGAAGAGTCGAGGCAAATCACCGGGGACGCCACCGACGATCAATTGGTCCTGCAGCCCGGTGAAATTGGTGTAGCCGGCGTACGGCAGGTAATCCAGGCCGGCCGGCATCCCGTAGTCGGCCACAGGCAAAAAGATCGAAGGCGTGCCGTTGTACGGCCCGAAAACACCGTCGGCGAGGACTTCGTCCTTGTTATTCACGGCCAGGCCCCAGCTAGAGCCGGTATTGGGCGGAGCGCCCAGATTGCGTATGCTGTAGGTCTGGCCGGCGACCGGCAGGACGCAGGCCAGTGCCAGCAGCCAAGACATCCACAATGCGAAGCCAACGGCCCAGCGCTCACGGCACAACGGGTTCGTAGTCATTGGGGCCCTGGCGCGGCGCGAGTCGAGGCGGGGCCTGCGGGCCCAGCCAAGACCGAGGGCGGGGATGGGAGCCGGCGATGTCATTACTTATGCGCCATATTAACATTTCTTAGACATAGAGTCAAATGAGCCAATATCCGGTTGGACCGTGAAGTGGTGGCGGCAGCGGTCCGGGCTGACCGGGATGCTCAATGAAACGCGCCTGTGACCCCTGGGCGCCGGCGGATGCTCCTAACCAGGTCCGACTGCGGGCCGCACGTCCTTTCTCGGGGGTGCGAGGAACTCTTCAACCGATAAGCCGGTTTGAGCGACGATAGCGCGCAAGGTGCCGCTCGGGACTTCACCCGGATGATGAGGAACGGTGGTTCGCTGTTTCGTGCGCGGGTTGTACCAGATTTCGTGACTGCCCTTGGCCGGCCGGTCGAAGAGGAAACCATGCCTGCGAAGCCGCCGCACCACTTCCCGGTACTTCATCCCGCTGAGCCGGCTCATGCGGGCTGCAGTGAGAGCCCGACCGGGATCGCTACCGTGGAGATGCGCTGCGAATTCTTGATCGCCTTACGCACGGCCGGCGGGAGCGGGTCTCCATGCTCCAGATGCGACTCGATAAGCCGCCGCGCCACATCCTGCGCGATCTCCATGGTCTCCGCTCGGGTTCGGCCTTGCGCAACCAGACCTGGCAAGTCAGGGCTCGTGGCCAGGAATCCCCCTTCGTCAAGAGGCTCGATGCGCAGCTTCAGGTAAAACTCTTCAACTCGCATGGGAGAAACATAGAGGGCGCAGAGACGTTTGCAAGCACCAACCCCGCCTGGCGTCAATAACGGGCGGCGCGGGAAAAAAGCAAATGCCTCTCAGCCGCCATGGGCCGTGCCACGTCGTGTCCAAGGGCGATATAGGACTTCCCCCGGCTTGCCGTGAATGGGTTCTTGGCGAACACTCGCAATTAGCGCACATTTCGCGGCATGAAGACATTGACCGTGGAACAAGCCACGCCCGGTCTGGGGCGCTTAGTCGAATTGGCCCTGGCGGGCGAGCAAATCCAAATCCGCAAAGGGAGCGGAGTCGTCGAATTGCGGCCTGCCCAAGCGAGCCAAACCGCGTCCGATGAGAGCTTGACGCCGCGCGAGGCTCTGCGGCGGTTGCAAGAGGACGCCCGGCTGACACCGCAGCAAGCGGAAGCCTATCTGCGCGAATTGCGCGAGGAATGGCTGGCGGTTGAGAGCCGGCGTCCGACATGATCCACCTCGACACGAATTACCTCATCGGATTGCTGGTTAGGGGCTCTCCGTCGAAGGTGTCGAAGGTGTCATCGAAGGTGTCAAGCCATAGATTGGTTCATTATTGAGCCGTGTGCCGGACGTGATCGAGCCCGGGGTGGAGTTCACGGTGTTCTTGCGGGAGCAGGACTGGGGCAGTGCCGGCATCGCGATTCGGGGGACCGCTGATTCGGAACAAACGCTTCGGCGCACGTTGAAACTCGGCCCCGGCGGTCTCCAAAGGCGTGACCTCCTCTTCAGCAAGCGATGCGGCATAGTCGAAGCAGGCAAGGATGTCCCCGCGCTGGAGAGATGGGTACGCGCGGAGGAGCGAATCAACGGAATCGCCATTGGCCAACATGCGGAAGACTTGATGCACCGGGATGCGGGTGCCCCTCACGCAAGCCTGGCCGTGGCAGACTTTTGGGTTAATAGCGATGCGTTCTTGCATGGTTTATAGGTACATGGTGAGGAAGATTGGGGCAAGCCACGCTCCGGTGAGAACCCTCTCGCAAGCCGCCACGCAGCGGAGTTTTGCCGGCCAGCGAAGCGGGACCCAGACGCCTATCCGCAAATGCGTAACGAGCGAGGCGCGAAGCTAGGCGGCAAAAGGCCAAGATATTACCTTCTATTCTCCGTATCCCCGGACGACTAATGTAACCAGTTTCATTGAAATGACTTACACTTCGATCACCCCGGTTCACCTGCTCCGGCTGATTCAGGGCCGCATCAGACGGCAGCCAGCCGCAGGCCGGCCACGCTCCCACTCAATGACTGCGTTGGCGTCAAGGTGGAGGTTCACGGCTGGTGCTGGCGTTCCAGGCGGTGCATTAACCTAATGCCGCGCGCGATATCTTCGGCAAATTCCCGGTGCTCTTTCTCAGTCATGAGCTTCCGGGCCTCGCGCATCCGCTTGGCGACCTCCGCGCCCTTGAGCGCGGGCGGTTCTTCGGCCTCACGTTCCAACACGGTCAATACCTCCTTGCTGAGGGAGCGGCGCTTCGCACGGGCTCTGGCCTTAAGCGCCTGATGGACCTCGTCAGGGCATCCAAGGATCGTGAGCGGCGTCGTTTTCATCCCAACCAATGTAAATGCGGGCAGGAGCGAAAGCAATTCGAAAGCACATGGGTCCTCGGTCGGCGAACTCGGCCACAACCATCTTGCCGAAAACAGGCGGAATAAACGAGGTCTGTCTTGGCCATGAGGCGCCGGGAATCGGCAGGGCGCGTGGGTGCCTGGGACTCGGCATCGAGGGCTTAGCCGCCAGGCGGTGGGCCACGGGCCCTGGGAGGAGGGCAGCTTGGGCCCCGCCATCGGGCCGGCGATTCCCAGCAGGGTGGACGCGCAACGATTGAATACCGAAGCTGGGCGGCAAACGAACAACATCGTTTTAGTCCCACAGCAAGTGAACCTGGGCATGGCCGGGGTCTATCGGAACAGCGATGTCGGGCTGTTCTCCAACCGCTGCGAGGGCGGCGCCAACCTGGTGTTGATGGAATGCATGGCCTGCGGCAAGCCGGTTGTGACGGAATTTGGGATCCTCGGCACAATTTGTGCGCAAGCCGGTGAGTTTGTGATCGTCGAAAGGGCCGATACTCGACAGGTCTGCGCGGTTCTGGCAACATTGCCTGGGTGATGAAAACGCTCTTGCCTGCGCCATTTGTTGCCGGCACAGCCGTGCTTGTCTGTTGCCTGGCTTTGACCGCCTGTTCCACTCCCAAGGGGAATCCTTTGCCGGCGGGCCAGGGCCTTGCTGAGGTCCACCGGTTCTTTCTGGCGGATCGGTTGTATCTCCTCCCCGCACCTCACGCTCGCCTTTACGTCGAGGTCGATGCCGTCGAAGGTTGTGTGCCGAGTGGGGCGGCCCTTGATAAGCTGCGGAGTTTCCTCGGGGCTTACTGCAACAAGCCCGGGGGCATCGAGATCGCGCGCAGCGATGTGATCCCGCTCAAAGACGCCCGGGGGATTTCCCCAAGCGCGCTGGCTCGCAGGTATCTGGACGGACCGCCGGAGAACCCGGCCGCATCGTCGCCAGCCTTCATTTACGTGCTGTTTTACAACGACGCCCTGTGCGATCAAGTCCCCGCTACCGCGAGCGGCCCGCAGGCCAAGGGCGCAAGGCCACGCCCGCGCGCGCGGAACCGGAATCCCCATGTCGAGATCGGACCCTATCCGGCCATGATCTATCTCAATACGCGCTCCCCTATCGGCTTCAAATGGGAGCAGAAATGGAACCTGCTTCACGAGGCGGGGCACGTTTTGGGATTGGCCTTCAGGCCGGTCGGCGCCTCCGCCGGTCATTGCCTAAACCGCGCCTGCCTCATGAGTGGCGCTGGCCGGTATCGCTACCTGGGTCTGCAGAGGCGGCTCTGCGAGCAGTGCGTGGCCCAGTTGGCGGAGGCCGCCAGGCAATCGCCATCGACGAACCAGCGCTTCGTCGGGCCGGTGTTGGTCCGTTCGGAGGCCGGTTACCATGTCTTGAGCCTGCCTCACCGCGAGAAGGTGATCGTGGGCGAGTTGGCCGAGAATGACTGCCGCGAATTCGCTGCCGCCGTGCGCGCCGCGACCCCCGCTCCTGGAGGCGACGAAAACGACTGGCGTAGCGAGTGCCGGCTCAAAGAGGAGGCGAGCCACGAGCCGGCGGCCCTGCGGGACATTCTCAAACGCGCCAAGGCCGAGCCGGACGAGTTGGTGCGCCGCGTCCTGTCGCGACTCTGCGCCCAGGTCTGCGCCGGATGGTATTGCGCTCACGGCCAATACGGGGATGCTGTGAGCACGTTCCGTGAAGCGATTCTGCTCAGTCCGGACGATGATTGGGATTACAATGGACTCGCCTGGATAAAGGCGACGTGTCCCGATTCTTCGGTCCGAGACGGCAAGGAAGCTGTGGGGGCCGCTACCAAAGCGTGCGAGTTGGCGGAATGGAAAGAGTGGAACTGGATTGACACCCTCGCGGCTGCCTATGCCGAGGCCGGCGATTTCAAACGCGCCATCGGATTCGAAGAACAAGCCTTACGCACCGGCAAACCCAGCGAACCGGAACAGAAGGAGATGCGCGACCGAATCCTCTTGTTCAAACAGTCCCAGCCCTTCCGGGAAAGGCGTTAGCTGAAGGCGGAGCCGCGGTCGCGCCGCAAAATCACGGGAGACCAAGCATCAATCGCGGTCACTGCCAACTCGTGCGTCCACGCGGCGTGCGGCGCCGAGGAGGGAATCGCGATGACTTGGCCCGGCCTGATGCAGTGGACCGCAGCCGGCCCTTCGCAAAGGCGTCGTTGAGCGCCTGTGGCGCTTGCACGGCGCTGCGGCGCGTGCCCGGGGACACTGCCTCCCGCCTGCCTCGTTAGATAACATGGGGCGCCTTAGTCGCGGCGGCGGCAGCGGGGACAGCGGCCTCAGAGGGTGGTTGCGGCTCAACAGTTGCGGCAACTGCCTGCGTCGATGGCGGGAGTTCGATGGCGTTCGCCAGCTTCAGCTTCCGTTTTGGCGCGCCGGTGGTTGCAGCCAAGGCCCCGTTTGCGGGCTTCCTGGCTGCGGCACGCCGGGCAAGCATGGCCATTCGCTTCTTTTCTTTCGCCACTTTTTCGACGCAAACCTTCAGCTCCTCGTGGGCCCGACGGGCTAGCTTTGCGGCCCTCTTTGCGGACCTCTTTGCCTGTTTGAAGGCCTTCCGGGCCTGCTTGAAATGCCGTTTGGCGGACCCGGCCTTGTCCTTTGTAAGCTGGGCGGCTTTCTCCAAGTATTGGGCTTTGGTTGTGGCGGCGTGAAGTTCGTCTTCCAGCTTCGAGGGCGCATGGTTCGAGGCGGCCTTTTTCATAATGCGGATTGGTTCTAGAGTCACACTTCTCTGCCCGGATGCAATCGTGGCGGCAGCCTAACCGAAATGGCGCCTCGTGGCAAGCGGTTTCGGAACCGGCTTGAGCCGGGAGCGGCGGGGCCAGGCCGCGATTAGTCCGTGAAATGAGCGGGTCCGGCGGGGGGCGAGGCAGGCTTCGCGTAGTTCGCCATCCCGCTGATGTCAATGGCCACAACGGGGTCGTTCCCGACCACCCAGGCGTCGTGTCCGGGCGGAATGAGCGCCACGTCTCCGGGGCCGAATTCCTGTTTGCTGCCGTCGTCCATTACCACGCATAAACGCCCGGACACCTGGTATTGCAGGTGGGAGGATTGACAACTCCTGGTCTTGACAAGGGGCTTCACACAGGTTGACCACTTCCAACCCGGCTGCAGCGTTGCGCGGCCAAAGGTCACGCCACCCAAAGTGACGAGGTCAACTTGTCCTTTGTCGAACGTTCGCGCTTCGTCCGGCTTCGACACTGTCTTCTTCTCCATTTTGCTCATAGGTTACGGGGCTTCATTCGGTCTCCGGCATTGTTCAAGGGCCGTCAACTATATATTAGCTTAATTGACATCACATATCAACTCCTTTTGTCAAGCGTCGGCGGGCCAAGAGGGCGGGGCAATCCGAGCCGTCCTGTGCGTCCGCTATGGCAGGCGCCGCGCCCGGAAGAACCCGGCATTGCCGCTCACGTTGACGCACTGGGTGCTGGCGGTCGAGGTGGGAGCGAACGGGAGGCCAAGATTACTCCATGCGCCCCCGGCGGCCGGGGCAGACTCCAGTTGGTAACTTTCGTAGGGCGAGAGGTTACGCAAGTTCAGTTCCATCCCCTGGGCCACCGCCGGCCACAGGGCGTTGGCCGGCGGCGGTGCGATGACAATGGCGGGCGCATTGGTGTAACCGATGCCCGCATCCGTGATCTTAACCGCGGTGACTACTCCGGCGCTCACCGTGGCGACAGCCATGGCGTTGCTGCCGCCGCCGCCGAGGAAGCTCACAACGACGTTGCTGCCGTATCCGGAGCCGCCGCTGGTCACCGTAGCCCCAACCACGAAACCATTGACTACCCGAGCCGTGGCGTAGGCCGGTTCGGGGACCGGAACGGCCGCCAACTCATAGCCGTTCGGGCCAGCCGTTCCCGACACATATTGCGTGAAGGCGGGACTGGCGGCGGTGAACGCCGCGCCGATGGCGGACCAGGCGCCGGCAGCGAAAAACTGGAGTTGGTAACTGGCCCCCACCGCCAGGTTCGTGAAGCTTAACAGGGAAAGCGCCGCAATGCCCATCGCAGGTTGAGGAATGAACGGCGGCCCAATGACGACGACTGGCGTGTTCGTGTAGCCCTCGCCCGCATCCAGAATGTTGAGCGCAATGACCACTTCGTTGCTGGCCACGGCCACGGCTTGCGCCCCGCTTCCGCCCCCGCCGATGATGGCCACGGACGGGGTGTTCGTGTAGCCATAACCGCCATCGGTGAGGATTGCGCCAACGACGAAACCATTCACCACGGTTGCCGTCGCAGTCGCAGCGTGGGGACCCTGGACCGTCAGCACTGCCAGGGCGCTGGTTGCCCAGCCGGCGGAGTCGCTGACAACCACCGAGTAGCCGCCCGCGTCTGCCGGCTGAACTTCGTTGATGACGTAGCTGTTAGTCGTCGCCCCGCCGATTGTCCCGCCGTTAAGGAGCCACTGGTAGCCGAGGGGCGGGGAACCATTGGCGGCGACGGTGAACGTTGCATTTTCTCCGGGATTGACCGTCTGGCTTTGCGGTTGCACGGTAATGACAGGCAGGGCGTTCTCCCATAACATCGTCGGACGACCGCCGAACATCGCGCCCCAGCCCGTGCTCCCGGCCAGGTAATAGACCGTCGCATTGGTGTCACCCTCCAACACCGGCAAATGAAGGCCGGGGGCGTTGCCCTGAAAGTAGATTCCTTCCAGACTGGGGCAGCCATCGAACGCATACTCGGCGATGTTGGTGAGGCTGGCGCCAACCGTGGCGCGGGTCAGGCTGGTGCAGCCACAGAACCCATATTCCCCGAGGCTGGTGACGCCGTCGGGGACCGTGACGGTATTGAGGGTGGCGCAGTCAAAAAACGCCCAGTCCGCGATGCTGGTGACCGGCAGGCCGGTGATCGTGCCCGGGATGGTCACCGACCCGCCGGGGACGGAACCATTGTATCCGGTGATCGTGATCGTGCCGCTATTGGTCGTGTAAGCCAACTGGGCGTCCATCATGGCAGGCAGCGTCAACCACAACAGCAGCGCCAACAGCCTCGAAGCCCGAGCGCGAGATGGCAGTATTGTTATCACTGGCAGAGGGAAAACAACTTGGCCCTTTTCAGCGTTCCCGGTCGCGTTCCGGCTTGTCCACATCGACCGCCAATCGGACGGTCGGGCCTGGCTTGCGGGAAACCACGGGCCGGTGGCTTCTCTCACGCCGCCGCCGCACCCGCGTCTGGGCGCTGAAGCGACCGCGCGCCAAGAACAAGACGATGACGAGTGCGAGCACGCCGATCAGCCAAAGAATCGGATTTCCGAGGTCGCGCATAGTCAGAATATCAATTGGGCTAAGTCTTGCACATTCAAGCCGGATGGCAAGAGCGGCCCTTAAGAGGTGGAGCCACAAATCCGTCCAATCCCTTCGGCAGCGCCGAGCCGCAGGCCGATGTGGCCTGGGGGCACGCTTTCCTCACGCGGGTTAATGCGGATGAGCGTGCCGCCAACGCCTTGGAGCACGCGCTCGGAGGTGTGGCGCACCGTGGGAATGGCGCTGCCTGCACCCAGTTCAATCACGGCCAGATTGGCGGAGCACCGGGCCAATTCACCAAGCCACTCGGAGAATCGCTCCTGCTGCGCCTCGCTACGGCCCCCCAGCCACGACCCGTCGTTGAACATCAGGATATTGGGCCGAGCCAGGGCCGGGCAATTCCGGCATCCGGGCAACGGCTCCAGGGCGCGGAAACTGCTTTCCTCAACGGTGACGATTTCATTGCACGCATCCCAAATCTCGTTGGTGCAGGAGGCAGCGCACTGGAAGTGATGAATCGAGCCGTGGCATTCGACGATGCGCTCCGGCGCAAAGCCGGCCTTTTGAAACTGACCATCCACATTCGAGGTGAAGACGAAATAACCGCGCGGTTTCGACCTTCCGATTTTCAGCAACTGGCTGAACCCAGCGTGCGGGGTGGTGCTCCGATAGAGGTTTAGCCGGTGACCGTAAAACGCCCACGCCAGAGCGGGGTCCTGGCTGAACCACGCCGGGTTGGCCATTTCCTCGAACGGGAGGCCGAGCTTTGCGATGACGGGATACGCCCGCCAGAACCCTTGTGTGCCTCGGAAGTCGGGCAAGCCGGAGTCGGCGCCCATGCCGGCGCCTGCTGTGACCAGAACGGCGGCGGCGGCGTCAATGGCCTCGGCGGCCAGTCCGACCCTTTCAGCGAGGCGCGTTTCCAAAGCTTCAGCCTTCACTGCTTCATCACCATCCACCTCATGGAACGCGGGTCAAGCCGGAAATGACATCTTGCGCAAGGCGAGACCTCAGCGGAGGCGGGCAGGGCCTGCTCCTTAGACGGATCTTCGGGGGCCCAGGGTGATTCGACCCCAACCTGTGGCCTGACCGATACCAAGCGGGTCTGGGCCGCTTTTCGCAACCCGGAGGGCCGCCAGATGGAAGCCGGGGGTCGCAGCGGAGCTGCGACCCCCGGTATGTAGTTTGGACGTTTTCGCCGGCTTTTTCCCGGTTTCGCGCTGGTTGCCCGGGGCTCATCGCGGAGCGATGTCTTGAAGGTAGCCGTGTGGCTTCAGCCCACGGGTGGCGCGTCCCGAATCAGTATTGCGTCGCGGAGCGACGCCTGCTACACCCAGCGCGTTCACGCAACCCAACCGCGTCAATTACACTATGGCCGATACCTTCACCAGTCTCCACTACCACGTTGTCTTCAGCACCA
>Ga0326727_10008449_pt1 | contig 26108 bp, 26 predicted proteins | sample MB2enrmetagenome_FD_207643 | JGI IMG/M metagenome (GOLD analysis project Ga0326727, IMG submission 207643) | Lab enriched peat soil microbial communities from McLean, Ithaca, NY, United States - MB29MY | ecosystem: Environmental > Terrestrial > Soil > Wetlands > Peat | place: USA: New York...
GGGCGCGAAGCGGGCGGTGGTGGTGCTGGACGGCCAAGCGGGCCCGGAGTACGACGGAATAAGCTCGCTGGTCTTCAGCGCCGACGGCAAGCGGGTGGCGTACGCGGCCCAGAAGGGCGCGAAGTGGTTGGTGGTGGTGGACGGCGAGGCGGGCGCGGAGTGCGACGGAATCGGCAAAGGCACCCTGATCTTCAGCGCCGACGGCAAGCGCGTGGCGTACGTGGCCCAGAAGGGGGCGAAGCAGGTGGTGGTGGTGGACGGCCAGACGGGCCCGGAGTACGACGGAATACGCTCCCTGACCTTCAGCGCCGACGGCAAGCGGGTGGCGTATGCGGCCGGGAAGGGTGCGAAGCGGTTCGTGGTGGTGGACGGCCAGGTGAGCCCGGAGTACGATGCAATCGCTGAAGGCTCGCCGATCTTCAGCGCCGACGGCAAGCGCGTGGCGTATGGCGCCAAGAAAGGCGATAAATGTATGGTGGTGGTGGACGGCCAGGAGGGCGCGGAGTACGACGCTATCCGGGAAGACACCCTGATCTTCAGCGCCGACGGCAAGCGCGTGGCGTATCGTGCCTGGAAGCGCGATAAGTGTTTGGTGGTGGTGGACGGTGAAGCGAGCGCGGAGTACGACGCAATCGCTGAAGGCTCACCGGTCTTCAGCGCCGACGGCAAGCGTGTGGCGTATCGTACTTGGAAGGGCGTGAAGCGGTTGGTTGTAGTGGATGGCCAAGAGGTGGGCGCGGATTACTACGACGGAATCGTCAAGAACGGCCCAACCTTCCATTCCGATGGCGTTCTGGAATATCTGGCGGTCAAAGACAACTCGCTTTACCGCGTCAAATACATCCCCGTGCCATGAGCGGTGGCCCGCCATGTCTCCAACCGTCGTGACTTAACCGTTTCCTGCGGGAGTTTGGCAAGCTCACCGCCGCCGAGCAACAGGAAGTTCTTCGGGCGTTGGAAGCCCGTATCGCGCAGCATGACAACCGGGGGGATGGAAAACGGCGGGGAGGGGCGGGGCGGGTCAATGGGATGGTGGGGTGACGAGGTCGATTTCGCTGATGTCGATGCCGGGCTGTCCATTGCGGGGTTCGCAGAGGGATTGCATTTGATCCCAGAGTTTGCCGACGGAAGCGGGGACGTGTTCGGGAGCGGAGTGGCTGACCCACGTGAAGATCTCGACGAAGCGGGTGTTGCCGGGTCCGTCGTCAGAGCGGGCGATGAGGTGGGGCTGGGCGAGGACGAGGCGTTCCTTGCGATAGAAGGCCCAAACGTCGGCGAGGACGTGCTGAAACTCGGCTTCTGTGCCGGGCTTGACGTGGTAAGTGACCATCACGGATTCGGGGGGCGATTTGGTGTTGTGGGCATCGCGTTGGTCAAGACGGGTGGTGGAGCAGGCGGTGACGAGGGAGAGGAGTGCGAAGGTGATGGCGATATGGACTGGTCTCATTGGGTGATGCTGCGGAGACTAACGGAGGGTGGCAGAGGTCGCAAGCCGGAAGGGGGGCGGCAGCCGATGTGCCGATGTGGGGTTGTCGACGTGATCAAAACCGGTTGGGGCAACGCGCCCTTGAGAAGCCGTTGACCCCGTTTCCGAGTCAATTCTGCACGATCTGGATTGCGCCGCCGCGATGAATCAGGCTGCGCCGAGCAGGGCGTGAACCTTGGGCATCCATTCGCTGATCGGAATTTTCTGGGGACACTTGTCTTCGCATTCGTGGCAGGCGGCGCAAACACTGGCCCGCGCAGCTTCCGGGACAAACACCTGATACTTGATGCGCGCGCCCGGAATGTCTTCGTAGAGATGTGCGTGGTTGTAGATCTCAAAATTGGCCGGGATATCGACTCCATTTGGGCAGGGCATACAGTAACCGCACTTGGTGCAAGGGATAACGGCTCGTTCCCGGTACATTTGCTGCACGTCGGCGATAAGTTTCAGGTGCGCCGCCTGAAACGAATGGCTGCGAGCGCGCGACGCCGAATCCAGGTTGGCATTCACATGGTCCATGGTGCTCATGCCGCTTAACACCACCGACACTTCGGGCTGGTTCCACAGCCATTGCAACGCCCAGTCGGCCGGGGACCGCTGCACGCTGGAGCGTTCGATCACTTCGCGAATGGACGACGGCGGATGGGCCAGCCGGCCACCGAGCAGCGGTTCCATGATCACGACGGCCAGACCCTTTGCGGCGGCGAGCTTCAAGCCTTCGGTCCCCGCCTGGTTTTCCGTGTCCATGTAGTTGTACTGAATCTGGCAGAACACCCAGTGATCGTAGCCGTTGATGATGTCCGGGAAGGTCCCATAATCGTCGTGAAACGAGAACCCCAGGTGGCGGATACGTCCATCGCGAATCGCGGCCTCGGCCTTTTCCAGGAGTTTGTATTTCGGGACGATTTCGGTCCAGCGCTTTTTATCGAGGGCATGGAGCAAATAGAAGTCGATGTGATCGGTCTGAAGCCGGTGCAGCTGTTCGTTCAGGATGCGGTCGAAATCGGCTTCCTTCTCCATCATCCATACGGGGAACTTGGTGGCTATCTTTACTTGGTCTCGATAGCCGCGCAGCGCCTTGCCGAGAACGGGCTCGCTGTTGCCTCCGTGATACACGTAGGCGGTGTCGAAATAGTTCACGCCCTGATCCAGGGCGTGGCGGATCATGCGCACCGCTTCCGGTTCATCGATGTTTGGGCCTCCGTCCACCGTCGGGAGACGCATACAGCCAAAGCCGAGGACCGAAGCGTTCCAATCCAGCTTGCCGAACTTGCGAAATTGCATGGCACAGGTCCGAGGATGGGCTGCGGGAGGACTCATTCGGACACCATGGCAGGCGTGCGGCTTCCCGAATGTTGCTGGATGGCTGCGCCCAGCCAGGCGATGGTTTGACCCAGATCATTCATATTGCGGGAAGCCTCGTCGTCCTTGGCCACGTCGCCCTTATCCAACCCAAATCCGAGGTTCCAGTACGTGGATCCCGGCACGATGACGCCGGACATGAGGAACATGTGATTCATCGTGTCAAAGGCGTGCGTGCCGCCGCCGCGTCTGACCGCCACCACGGCGGCGCCGATCTTGCCGCGGAGCAATCCGCCGTTGGCCAGCGCCACGAGCCCGGCGCGATCCAACAGCGCCTTCATTTCCGAGCTTACATCGGTGAAGTACGTGGGCGATCCGAGGATGATCGCGTCGGCCGCGACCATTTTCTCGAAGCACTGGTTGAAAGGATCATCCTTCTGGCTGCATCGGGAATCTTTCTTCTTGAAACACTGGTAACAGGCCTGGCATCCGCGAATGCGCGCCCCGCCCAGCTGGACAAATTCGGTTTCCCAACCAGAGGCGGCGAGCGGCGCGAGCACCTTCTTCAAAAGAATTTCAGTATTCCCGCCCTTGCGCGGACTGCCATTGATGGCGATAGCTCTCATGACTCCAATCCATAAAATCACAAACGATTCAAATTTCGTGCTTTAGCCGGACCGTGTCAATGACGAACCAGAGTTGAAGGGGTTCATGAACCGGAGCCGGATTTGAGTGGTTGCGGGGATTCTGGAATCGGACCGGGGAAAGTGGTAGGGTGAGTTGGAGCTTGAGAGGACATGCCGAAGTCAGACCCAGTATTAGCGGAGAGTCGCGGGACGAGGGCCGCGGGTTCGCTGGGGGAAACACTCTCGCGGCTGACGAGGGAAGGCGAGCTATACGAGAAACTTCCCGAGGGCAAGGTGCGATGTTACGCGTGCGGTCATCGGTGCCTGATTCTGGACGGACATGACGGCATCTGTCGCGTGCGGTTCAACCGGGGTGGGAAGTTATTCGTGCCGTGGAACTACTTCGGGGCATTGCAGTGCGATCCCATTGAGAAGAAGCCATTTTTTCACGCGCTGCCCGGGACGCTGGCGATGAGTTTCGGGATGCTCGGGTGCGATTTGCACTGCGGTTATTGCCAGAACTGGGTGACGTCGCAGGCGTTGCGCGATCCGCTGAGCACGGCGCCGCCGATACCGATGACGGCGGAGCGGTTTGTGCGGCTGGCGGTGGAGAATGGCGCCGACACCGTGACGAGCACGTATAACGAGCCGCTGATCACGAGCGAATGGGGTGTGGAGGTTTTCAAGAAGGCCCGCAAGCGAGGTCTGCACACGTCGTACGTCTCCAATGGCAACGGCACGGAGGAAGTGCTCGATTACATCAAGCCGTGGGTGGATTTCTTCAAGGTCGATTTGAAGGGGTTCGACGACAAGGGCTACCGGCAGCTCGGCGGGAAACTCGACAACGTGCTCAAGACGGTCGTGATGCTGCACGAGAAGGGGTTTTGGCTGGAGGTCGTCACGCTGTTTATCCCCGGGTTCAACGACAGCGAGGCCGAGATGCGGGGGATCGCGAAGTTTCTGGCGGGCGTGTCGCGTGACATTCCGTGGCATTGCACGGCGTTTCATCCGGATTACAAGATGGCGGACCGGGATTGCACGGGTGCGCGAACGCTGATCCGGGCCTGCGAGATCGGCAAGGAGGAGGGTTCGCGATACGTATACGCGGGCAATCTACCCGGGCGGGCGGACGACTGGGAGAACACGCGGTGCCCGAACTGCGGCGAGATGTTGGTGGAGCGTGCGGGGTTCATGGTGTACGGATATCATCTGACGGACGATGGGAAGTGTCCGAAGTGCGCGACGGCGATTGCGGGGCGGTGGGATGCGAAACGTACACGCGCCGCCCTCAAACGCTTCGATTCCCTCGACCGCATCCCGCATGCGGTCAGGCCGGTCTGAGGCGCCGAGCAACCCGGGAAGTCTTGGGTAGCAGGGGGAACCGCACGGAGGCGGGTGGGGGTCAAAGATTCGGGTTGCAAAGCGGGGAGGGATTCAGTAGAAGAGACGACGCTTTCGAGGCCACAGGATGCGGGTTGTGGCCTTGATTTTTGGGCGAAAACAACAGCAGTCGAAATTACGGTTGTCAGTCGTGGAGTCGTCAATTCAATTGAAGATTTTTTCTGGCAATGCCAATCGACCCCTCGCGCAGCGGATCGCCGATTACATCGGCGTGCCGGTGGGCGACGCGTCGGTCTCGTCGTTTCCCGACGAGGAGACGTTCGTCAAGATCAACGAGAACATCCGCGGCCGGGACGTTTTCATTGTGCAACCGACGAGTCCCCCGGCGAACCAGCATTTGATGGAGCTGTTGATCATGATCGATGCGTGCCGTCGAGCCAGCGCCCAGCGGATCACGGCGGTGGTACCGTTCTTTGGATATGCGCGGCAGGACCGCAAGGACCAGCCGCGGGTGCCGATTACGGCCAAGCTCGTGGCCAACCTGATTACGGCGGCGGGGGCCAACCGGGTGTTGACGCTGGACCTGCACGCGCAGCAGATCATGGGGTTTTTCGACATTCCGGTCGATCATCTGTACGCGGCGCCGGTGATGTACCGGTATTTTACCAAGAAGAAGCTGAAAGACTTGGTCGTGGTATCGCCGGATGTTGGCGGCGTGAAGATGGTCCATGCGTACGCGAGCCTGTTTGGGGCGCCGTTGGCGATTGTGAACAAACGGCGGAAGTCCCCGACCGAAGTCGAGATGCTCAACGTCATTGGGGAGGTGGACGGCAAGAATGTGTTGCTCGTGGACGATTTGACCGAAACGGCGAGCACCGTGACGCGGGCGGCGGAGATTTTGAAGAAGCACGGGGCGAAGAAGGTCTATGCGTCGGTGAGCCACGCGGTGTTGAACCCCGCGGCGCTGGACCGGCTCAAGGCATCGGAGTTGGAGGAGTTGGTAACGACGGACACGGTGCCGCATTCGAAAATGAGCGGGTTCAAGCTGACGGAGTTGACCGTGGCGCCGTTGCTGGGCGAGGCGATCAAGCGGATCCATGATTCCGAGTCCGTATCTTCGCTGTTCGATATCAACGGGGAGACATCGTCGGACTTGAGCGCGGCGGCTGCGGTCCGGGCCACGGAAGTGAACTGAGAGAATTTTGCAATTGGTCGTTTGGAGGAGAAACCTGGTATGGCAAAGAAAGTACAATTGAAAGCAAAGGCGCGCGCCGGGAGCGGACGGGGCGCGGCGAAACGGTTGCGGGCGGAGGGAGTGGTTCCTGGCGTGATTTACGGTGCCCGCACCAAGCCACTCAACGTCGCCGTGGTGGCGGAAGAATTGGAGAGGGTGCTGCAGGATGCGACCAGCGAGAACGTGCTGGTGGATTTGCAGGTGGACGAGGGGGGCACGATGAAGAACCGCCTCGCGCTAATCCAGGAGGTCCAGCATCATCCCTATGAGGACACGGTCCTGCACATTGATTTTCATGAGGTATTGGCGACGGAGAAATTGCGCGCGCGAGTGCCCATTCGGCCCGTGGGCGAACCGGCGGGCGTAAAGAATGGCGGCGGCGTACTCGAATATGTGATGCGCGAACTGCACGTCGAATGTCTGCCGCAGGACCTGCCCGATGTGATCGAGGTCAACGTCGAGAAGCTGGAAATCAGCCAGAGCATCCACATCGGCGACATTGCGCCGCCGCCGGGTGTGGCGTTGCTCGACGCCAAGGGGCAGACGGTGTTCCTCGTGGCCGCTCCGATCACGGAAGAGGAATTGGCTGCGATGACCGAAGCGGCGGCTGCTCCATCGGCCGAACCGGAAGTCATTACCGCGAAGAAGGAAGAGGGCGAGGAAGGCGCTGTCGCCGCCGAAGGCGAAGGCGAAGCGAAACCGAAGGCCGAAGCCGGCAAGGCCGAGGCAAAGGCCCCGGCCGCAGGAGCCGCTGGCAAAACCCCCGCCGCCGGTGCAGGCGGCAAGGCACCAGCAGCCGGAGCGGCTGGCAAAGCGCCAGTAGCCGCGGCTGGGAAGGGCGAAGCCAAACCGGCAGGCAAATCGGCAGCCAAACCGGCAGGCAAGCCCGAAGCCAAGAAGTAAGGCGAGCGAGGCGGCACGACGGTGTCGGCCAGGCCAAAGCTGGTGGTGGGGCTGGGAAATCCCGGCCGGGAATACGATGGCACGCGCCACAACATCGGCTTCGCAGCACTGGATGGGCTCGCGGACAAGTTGGGTTGTTCTTTTCGAAACAAGTCGCGCTTTTCAGCGCAGGTCGCCGAAGCGGGAGTGGGAACGGGTGACGCCGGCAAGGTTACGCTGGCGAAGCCGCGGACGTTCATGAACCGCAGCGGTTCCGCCGTGCAGGCGCTGCTGGTCTGGCTGAAGATCGAGCCGGGGCAGTTGCTGGTCGTGGTGGACGATGCGGATCTGCCGCTGGGCCAGATTCGGTTGCGGCCCTCGGGAGGAAGCGGGGGGCATAACGGTTTGCGCTCGATCATCGAGACGCTGGGCGGTAACGAAGAGTTTGCGCGGCTGCGAATCGGTATTGGACGCACTGCGCCGCTGGGCACGGACATCACGGGCCATGTGCTCGGGCGGTTCGCGTCCGCGGAGCGCAAAGTTGCGGAGGAGGCCGTGGCAACGGCGGTGGAGGCGATGGAGTGTTGCCTGCGGGATGGTCTGGCGGAGGCCATGAATCGGTTTAATCGGAAACGTCCGCGCCCGGGCGCGGAAGAAGGAGAGTAGAGGTTGAAGACATACGAAGGATTGTTTATTCTGGACACTGGCGGCAAAGAAGAGGTGTCCAAGGAGTTGGTGGACAAACTCCAGAAGACCATTGAGACCGCGGGCGGGCGTGTGGACAAGGTGCAGCGCATGGGCGCGCGGCCATTTGCCCGTGATACGCGCAAGCGCACCTCGGGGTTTTACGTGAATTTCGTTTTTGATGCCCCGCCCAAGACGGTTGCGGAATTGGACGCCAAACTCCATCTGGAGACGGAAGTGTTCCGGTGGCAGTTTACCGAGTTTGTCGAGCCGCCGGTCCGCAAGCCGCGCAAAATCCCGACCACGGGCGTGGTTGAGTAACAGGAACCATGGCTTCGTACAACAAAGTGTTGTTGATGGGCAACCTGACGCGTGATCCGGAAGTGCGGTACACGCCGAAAGGCACGGCCCTTGCCAATCTCGGTCTTGCGGTGAACCGCGTCTACACGACCGAAGGCGGAGAGCAGAAGGAAGAGGTTACCTTCATCGACATCGAAGTCTGGGGGCGGCAGGCTGAGACGGCGGGGCAATACCTCGCCAAGGGCCGGCCGGTGTTCGTGGAGGGGCGGTTGAAGTTGGATAGTTGGGAGGACAAAGAGTCCGGCCAGAAGCGCAACAAATTGAAGGTGGTAGCGGAGCGGGTGCAATTCCTGGGAGCACCGCGGGGCGGGGCGGAGTTTAAGGATCAGCCACCGTCAGATGAAGGACCGTCGCGGCCGTCGGGTCGCGGCCCACGCCCCTCTGCGCCACCGCCGCAGAACAAGGGAGAACCGGAAGCACCGGCAGCCGAGGACGACAACATACCGTTTTGAACCGAGTAGTCAGAACATTTAATTCAGTGAGGAAAACCAAGCGATGATGGAAAGAACTTTTGATAGTCGGGAGAATCGAGAAGGCCGGGACGGCAAGCGGTCGAAGCGGGATATCATTATCAAGCGGGACTGCAAGTTGTGCATGGACCAGATCGATATCGATTACAAACAGGCGGATTTGCTGAAGAAATTCATGACGGAACGGGGCAAGATTTTGCCGCGACGGATTTCCGGCAATTGCGCCAAGCACCAACGGCAACTGGCCACGGCGATCAAACGCGCGCGGGTTATGTTACTCGTGCGCTAGGACGGAGTCACCACTACCATGAGCAAGCAAATCATTTTGACCGCCCTCGTTGACAACCTGGGGGCCGAAGGCGACACGGTCACGGTCGCCGACGGATACGCGAGAAACTTTTTGATTCCGAAAGGGCTGGCGATGCCGGCCACGCCGGGCAACCTGCGGCGGGTGGCATCGCTGCGCAAGAAGCGCGAGGCCTCACTCGCGGCCCAACTGGAAGACGCGAAAACAGCGGTCGCGCAGTTGGTGAAGCAGTCCTACACCATCACGGCGGCGGCGGGAGAAGACGGCAAGTTGTACGGGTCCGTCACGGCCTCGGACATTTCGGATGCGCTCAAGAAGGAAGGGATCGAGGTGGATCGGCGAAAGATTGTGCTGGAACACCCGATTCGCGAGCTGGGCGTGTACGACGTCGATGTGAAGCTTCATCCCGAGGTGGCGACCAAGGTGAAGATCTGGGTGGTCGGCCCCGAAGGCGGAGGAGTTCCCGCGAAGAAGCCGCCGGCAGCGGACGAAAAAGCTGGTAAGAAGACAGCGAAAGCCGATAAAAAGAAATAGCCGCACGAGTTTCGTGGGGACGGCTATATGGCTTTGACCAATCCTCTTGCATCCGAAACCACCTCCCCGGCAGGAGGGGCCGGCGTAGCGTCGGGCCGCGATTCGGGGCGAGCGATGGCCTTGGGGAAGGGGAGGTCGGCCGCCATCCTGGCTCTGGATCGCGTTCTGCCAAACAGTCTGGAGGCCGAGATGGCCGTTCTGGGGGCGATGTTGCTCAGTCCCGCCGAGGCTGGCTCCGAGATTCGCGATCGGCTCAGCGACAATCATTTCTACTATTCCGCCCACCAGGCCATTTTCCGGGAAATTTCGGCGTTGCAAGACGCGCTGCAGGCGGTTGATCTTATTACGCTGACGCAGCGGCTGCGGGACAAGAACCAGCTGGAGGAGATTGGCGGACCGGCCTATCTGAGCGATTTGATCACTCGGGTGGCGAGCACCACCAACGTCGAGCACTACATTGACATCGTGTGGGAGAAGAGCCAATTGCGCCAGCTTATTGGTGCGGCGCACGAGGTCATATCCCGGTCCTTTGAGCAGCAGGACGACGTCAAAGCGTGGATCGACGAAGCCGAACAACGGATTTTCAATATTACCGCAGAGAAGACCGGCGACGTGATCAAGCCGGCCAAACCGCTTGTCATGGATGCCATGTCGAGCATCGAGCGGATGTACGAGAAGCGTGGCGAAGTGATGGGCCTGGCGACCGGGTTCCGCGACCTGGACAAGCGGACATCGGGCCTGCACGACGGCAATTTGATCATCATCGCCGGTCGTCCCTCCATGGGGAAAACCGCGCTGGCGATGAACATCGCGGAGAAGGTGGCGGTCGACCGCAACATACCCGTCGGCGTATTCAGCCTGGAAATGTCCGGGCAGGAACTGATCACCCGCATGCTGTGCTCGCGGGCCGAGGTGAACCTGCGATCGCTCCACAACGGATTCCCGTCGGACCGGGATCATCATCAGTTGACAGCGGTGGCCAGTCAGTTGATGAAGGCGCCCTTGTATATCGACGACTCGGCGGGGTTGACAGTTAATCAGGTGCGCGCCCGGGCGCGGCGGATGAAGCAGCAGTACAAAATTCGATTGCTGGTGATCGACTACATGCAACTCATGCGGGCGCCCTCTCGGCGCGCGGAGAGCAGCCGCCAGGCCGAGGTGGCCGATATTTCCGCCGGGGTGAAAGCGCTGGCCAAGGAATTGAGCATCCCCATCCTCGTTCTGAGCCAGTTGAACCGGCAGCCGGAATCGCGGGATGAGGGCAAGCCGCGGCTGGGCGACCTTCGCGAATCCGGGGCGATTGAGCAGGATGCTGACGTGGTCGGATTGTTGGTGCGGCCTGAGGTGTACGAGGACGACGAAAACAAGCAGAAGGAACTGAAGGGCCAGGCGAGCCTGATCATTGCCAAGCAGCGAAACGGGCCGACGGGGAATATCGATTTGGTTTTCCGCGGGGAATACACGCGGTTTGAAGATCAGGCGCGGGTGGACGAGGGAGATATACCGAGTTTTGAAGGGGGCGAAGAATGAGGCGGCTGGAGTGGTCACTCCTGCTGTTCTTCGCGGTGGTGGTTGTGAGTTCGCGTTCTTGGGCCCAGGATGCCGGGGATGAGGACATCGTCCGCGCGATTGAAATCCGCTTCGTTGGCCCCGAAACCGTCAACCGTTCGATCGTCACGGCCAATATCCAGACCGCTGTGGGCAAACCACGGTCGCGGGACATGATCGAACAGGACGTCCGCAACCTCATCAACACCGGCTATTTCTTTGACGTGCGCGTGCTGGAGGAGCCTGTGGTCGATGGCGTGCGGATCGTCTTCCAGGTCCAGGGCAAGGCGACGATCAAAGAGATTACGATTGAGGGGGAGAAGCAGTTCAAGGACGCGCGGTTGAGGCGGGAATGTTCCCAGAAAGTGGGGGACAGTCTGGATGAGCGCAAGGCGCACGACGACGCCCAGAAGATGCAGGATTTGTATCAGAAGGCGGGCTATCCGGACGTCAAGGTCACCTACGAAGTCGGACTGGACAAGGACACAGGCAAGGCGATCCTCAAATTCAGGGTGCAAGAGGGGGAACGGGTGTTCATCAAATTGATCAAGTTCACCGGCAACAAGGCCTATACCGACCAACAATTGTGCAAGATATTGAAAACACGGCGGCATTGGTGGGGTTCCTGGATGGCGGGGACGGGCGTGTTGAAAGAGGAAGACTTCAAAGAAGACCTCGATAAACTTCGCGACCATTACCATTCTCACGGCTACATCGACATGGACATTCGCGGGAGGCGAATCCAGCGCGTCAGCCCCAAGTGGATGGTGGTCTACATCGACCTGTTCGAAGGGGCGCAATACAAGGTTGGCACGGTCACCATCGATGGCAACCGGCTCTTTCCGACCACAGAACTGGAGAAGCAACTCAAGATGACGGCGGGCAAGACGTTCACCCCCACCGGGATGTCCGCGGACCAGAAGGCGCTGGTTGATTACTATGGGGCGCGCGGGTATTTGGACACTGATGTGCGCGAGATCCGGGCGCCGAACGTCGAGACGGGCCACATCGACATGACGTACGCCATCCGTGAAGGGGAGTTGACCTACATTGAGAAGATCGAGATTCGCGGGAACGCGAAGACCAAGGACAAGGTGATTCGCCGCGAGCTGGCGGTGCATCCCGGAGAAATCTACGATACCGTACGCGTCGATCGCAGTGTCGATCGCCTCAAGAACCTCGGCTATTTTTCCAAAGTGGAGGCCGATCCCGAACCCACCGACGTACCCAACCGCAAGGATCTGGTGCTCAACCTGGAGGAGCAACGCACGGGCTCGGTCAATTTCGGGGCCGGCTTCAGTTCGGTGGACAGCCTGATCGGGTTTGTGGAGATGACGCAGGGCAACTTTGATTTGTTCAACTGGCCCGCGTTTACGGGTGGCGGCCAAAAGCTTCGGTTGCGGTTGCAGGTGGGGTTGAAACGGCAGGACGAGGTCCTGTCGTTTGTCGAGCCATGGTTTCTCGATCAGAAGCTGTCCCTAGGGTTTGATCTGTTTCACCATGCAGCCAATTACCTCAGCACAGAATATAACGAGCAGAGCACGGGGGCGTCCCTGTCGCTGGAAAAAGCGTTCACGGAGTTTTTGCGGGGGCAGGTCCAATATACCATCGAGTACATTTCCATCAATGTCGACAAATCGGCCTCGCCGGAGTTGCAGTCGCAAAACAGTTCGCACCTCCGCAGTTCGATTGCGGGCACGGTCACGTATGACACGCGCGACAGCGTTTTCCTGACGACGCACGGGAGCCGTACGGAGATGAACGCTGAGGTTGCTGGCGGGGGACTGGGAGGCGGCGTTGACGTGTACAAACTGAACCTTACAAGCTCGGTGTTTTTTCCGTTGCCCAACCAGCAAGTGTTCGAGCTGCTCGGGGCCGCCCGGGTGGTGGATGCGTTTGGTTCGACAGAGGCAGACGGCACGAATGTCATCGAGACGATTGTCAACCACAATGGCCCAGTCGGATCGAGTTCGGTGCTTCGCCGGGTGGATCCCGTACCCATCTTTGACCGTTTGTTTCTGGGCGGGGCCAATACGCTACGGGGCTTTGCTTTCCGGCAAGTTGGCCCGCAGGATGTCTACGGTGAACCCATAGGGGGCAACACCTCCGTCAACGGGACAGCGGAGTACAGTTATCCGATCATTGAGCGCGTGCGGGGCGCGTTTTTCTTCGACATCGGAAACGTCTATCCCAACGCGTATGAAGTCACGGTGAGCAGCTTGAAATCCGATGCGGGGATCGGTCTGCGGCTCAACCTGCCGATTGGGCCGTTACGACTGGATTACGGGTACCCGATCATGACCGACAGCCAGTCGGGACGGGTCGGAAAATTTCAGTTTAGTGTTGGCTACCAGTTCTGATATGCTAGTGACTGTAAACCGAAAGGAACGACAGAAAGGTTGTGGGTATAAAATGAAGAACACCATTGCTGCATTCATCACCATGGCTGCGTTGGGGCTGGCATTGACGGCCTCGGCGCAGGTACCGGCGGGCCGCATTGTGACGATCGACTTGAACAAAGTCTTCAACGACTATTACAAGACGCCGATTGCGTCGGCCAAGCTCAAGGAGACGGCGGATTCGTTCAACAAAGAGCACGACGACATGATGGCCGGTTACAAGAAAGAGATCGACGAGCTCAACAAATTGCGCGACGACCAGGACAAGCCGGAGTACACGGCCGACGTTCGCGAGCAGAAACGCAAGGCGGTGGCGGACAAGCTGACCGAGACCCAGAAGATGCAGCGCGACATTGACGATTACCGCACGAGCCACCGCAAGATCCTCGAGGAGCAGACCCAGCGCATGCGCCAGACGATCCTCAAGGAGATTCAGGACGTGGTTGACAAGGAAGCTCGTGACGCCGGCTACCTGCTGGTCATCGATAAATCCGGCAACACGCTCAACGGCGTACCGGCAATTGTATTCAGCCAGGATACGCTGGAAATCACCGACGACATCACCAAGATCCTGAACAAGAACCAACCGAAAGGCGCCGAGACGCCCAAGCCGGCGGACAGCAAGGGCGACAAGAAGTAAGTGTGCAGCTAACGGCACGCGATATTGCGCGGATGGTTCGTGGCGAGCTATCCGGCAACCCCGACCAGGTGGTGACCGGGCTCGCTGGTTTGCGTGAGGCGACGCCGAACGATGTCAGCTTTCTGGCCAGCCCCAAATACCAGGCGGCGGCCAAGGCGACGCATGCCCGCGTGCTGATTGCCGCCCGGGACCTCCCCGTTGACTTTGATGGGGTGGTTATTCGTGTCGATAATCCGTCGGAAGCATTTGCGGAGCTGGTCCGCCAGGTGGCACCCCTGCCGGTCGCGTTCCCGCCGGGCATTCATCCGACGGCGGTCGTGGCCTCCACCGCCCGGTTGGGCAAAGACGTCTCCGTCCAACCGCACGCGGTGATTGAGGACCGGGTCGTGATTGGCGACCGCACGGTGATCGGGGCCGGTGCTTATATCGGCCACGAGAGCCACGTGGGATCCGATGGCCGGTTTTACGCGAATGTCAGCCTTCGCGAGCGGACGATTATCGGGGACCGCGTGATCCTGCATTCGGGTGTGGTGCTGGGCGCGGACGGTTTTGGTTACGAGCAGGTGAACGGCACCCACAAGAAGATTCCCCAGGTGGGCAACGTGGAGATCGGGGATGACGTCGAGATCGGCGCGAACTCGGCGATCGACCGCGGGCGGTTCGGCCGGACACGGGTCGGCAAGGGCACCAAGATCGACAACTTGGTGCAGATTGGCCACAACTGCGTGATTGGCGAGCACTGTATCATCTGCGGGTTGGTGGGCATCGCCGGCAGTACGATCATCGGCAATCACGTGACCTTGGCCGGACAGGTCGGTATTGCGGGGCATCTGACCATCGGGGACAAGAGCATCATCATGGCGCAAGCCGGGGTGACCAAGGACGTTCCTCCCGGCTCGATCATGCTGGGCGCGCCGGCGGTTCCCCACAAAGAATTCAAGCGAATGAACGCGGCCGTCCAACGGTTGCCGGAAATTCTCGCCAAGTTTCACGATTTGAAATAGTCGCGCGTCGCAACTCGGTGGTGTGACAGGTTGGCGCTGTCGACTGTGACACCGCGCGTGGAGTGTGACAGACTGCTCCGGGCGCTCCTCGCAAAACTCGCGCCGGTGTGACAATTCGCGTCATGGCACCACGTGTGCTAAGATGGATCGGCCAATGATTCGCCCCGATAAATTTACAATCAAGGGCCAGGAGGCGCTGCAGTCGGCGCAGGAGATTGCCCAGAAGCTCAACCATCCCGAGGTTGACACCGAGCACCTGTTGTCGGCGCTCATCCAACAGCCGGACGGGCTTGTGCGTCCGTTGCTGGACAAGCTCGGCACAAACCCGGATACCATTCTCCGTTCACTGGACGACGCCCTGAACCGTCGATCACAGGTCCACGGAGCGGACGCGAGCCAGTTGTCCATGAGCAAGGGACTGCGGGCGGCGCTGGAGGCGGCGTTCACGCAGGCCGACAAACTGAAGGACCAGTTCGTTGGCACTGAGCACATGCTCCTGGGCCTTGCTGAGACGACGAATCTTCTCAAACCGCACGGCGTGACGCCGGCGGCGATCCTCAAGGCGTTGCGCGAAGTCCGCGGCAACACCCAGGTGACGGACCAGAATCCCGAAGACAAGTACCAGGCATTGACTAAGTACGGACGCGACCTGACGGAGGATGCGCGGCGCGGCAAACTCGATCCGGTCATCGGTCGGGACACGGAGATTCGACGGGTCATCCAGGTATTGTCACGGCGGACGAAGAACAACCCGGTTCTCATTGGCGATCCCGGCGTCGGCAAGACGGCGATTGCGGAAGGGCTCGCGCGGCGGATTGTCAGCGGCGACGTGCCCGAGGGACTCAAGGGCAAACGGCTCATTTCCATGGACATTGGCTCGATGCTGGCCGGGGCGAAATACCGCGGCGAGTTTGAAGACCGATTCAAGGCGTTCCTCAAAGAGGTGATTGCCAGCGAAGGCAACATCATCGTGTTCATTGACGAACTGCACACCGTGGTGGGCGCGGGCAAGGCGGAGGGCGCGCCGGTGGACGCGGCGAACATGCTCAAGCCGTCGCTGGCCCGCGGGGAATTGCACACGATTGGTGCGACCACGCTGGACGAGTACCGCAAGTACGTCGAGAAGGACCCGGCGCTGGAGCGGCGGTTCCAGCCGATCTTTGTCGGCGAGCCGTCGGTGGAAGATACCATTGCCATTTTGCGCGGGTTGAAGGAGCGGTATGAAGTGCACCATGGCGTGCGCATCCAGGACAGTGCGCTCGTGAGCGCGGCGGTGCTGTCGCATCGGTACATTGCCGACCGGTTTTTGCCGGACAAGGCGATTGACCTGATCGATGAAGCGGCGTCGCGGCTGCGGATCGAGCTGGATTCGCTGCCGACGGAGATCGACGAGATCGAGCGTCGCGTCATGCAGTTGGAAATCGAGCGGACGGCGTTGAAGAAGGAGAGCGACAAGGCCAGTAAAGAGCGGCTGCAGAAGCTGGAAAAGGAGCTGGCGGATCTCCAAGAGAAGAGCAAGAAGCTCAAAGCGCAGTGGCAAAATGAAAAGGGCGTGGTCGATGAGATTCGGAACCTGAAATCCGCGATTGAGATGTCGCGGGAACAGATGGAGCAGGCCAAGCGCGAGGGCAATCTGAGCAAGGCCAGCGAAATCCAGTACGGGCGACTGCCGGACCTGGAGAAGAAGATCGAGGCGGCCGACCAGAAGCTGACGAAGATCCAGAAGACCTCGAAGATGCTGACCGAAGAGGTCACGGAAAACGACATTGCCGAGGTGGTGGCGCAATGGACAGGGATTCCCGTGTCCCGATTGCTGGAAGGCGAGCGCGAGAAACTCGTGCACATGGAAGACCGGCTGCGGTTGCGCGTTGTCGGGCAGGAGGACGCGATTGCCGCCGTGTCGAATGCCGTGCGGCGGGCGCGGAGCGGGTTGCAGGACCCGAATCGGCCCATCGGTTCGTTTATCTTTCTGGGACCGACGGGCGTCGGCAAGACGGAACTGGCGCGGGCGCTGGCGGAATTTCTGTTTGATGACGAGAACGCGATGGTGCGCATCGACATGAGCGAATACATGGAGAAGCACACCGTGGCGCGGCTGATCGGCGCGCCGCCGGGGTATGTAGGTTATGAAGAGGGCGGGCAGTTGAGCGAGGCGGTCCGACGCCGGCCGTACTCGGTGGTGCTGCTGGATGAAATTGAGAAGGCGCACCACGACGTGTTCAACGTGATGCTACAGGTGCTCGATGACGGACGCCTGACGGACGGGCAGGGGCGCATCGTGGATTTCAAGAACACCGTGTTGATCATGACGAGCAATATCGGCTCGCAGCACTTTGCCGAGAAGCAAGGGGACGACGAGGCGGTGCGACAGCACGTGATGGACGATTTGCGGGCGCATTTCCGCCCCGAATTCCTGAACCGCGTGGACGAGATCGTGCTGTTCCACGGGTTGACGCGCGAGGACATCAAGAAGATTGTGGACATCCAGTTGGTTCGCGTCCAGAAACGGCTGGCGGACCAGAACATTGCGGTGACGGTCACCGACGCCGCGAAAGACGTGATTGCGCGCGAGGGGTATGACCCGGTGTTCGGGGCGCGCCCGCTCAAGCGGGTCATCCAGAAGAAGATTCTTGACGCGCTGTCTCTGGAGATCCTGTCGGGCAATTTCAAGGAGGGCGACAGGATCAAGGTGGTGGTAGACAAGAAGCGGGCGGGCGAGCTGGCGTTCGAGAAGGCGTAATGCGTGGGTTGTCGTAGGGCGGGATGCCCCGTCCGCCGGGCGGCATGACACACACGGCGCGCAAGAAACGGCGGGATACCTAGACGACAGGCATCCCGTGCTACAATCCGGTTTGGGGCTTTTTTACTCGGACGTCTTGGGAGACGGCGGAGGGATTGGTTTGGCGGTGACGAGCGGCTGAATGGTTACGGGGCCGGCGCCGAGGGCCCCGGCGGAATACTCTGGTTTCGTCCGTTTGGCCATGCCGCGGTCTTTGGCGCTGGTGGACTGAGAACCCTTATCGGAGGGGCGGAGCATGTCCTGATCCGCTGGTGTGAGTCCCGGCGTTGCAGTCTTGGCGAGACCGGATTCGTAGCGCAGCTCGACGGAGCCAAAGCGAATCGAGGCGCCATCCTTCAGTTTCACCGCCATGATCGGTTCGCCATTCACAAACGTGCCGTTGGTCGACTTGAAATCGTGCAATTGATAATCGTCGCCGTCACGGACCAAAATCCCGTGGCGCGACGAGACATTTGTATCCTGGATACGAATGGCATTTTCAGCCGTTCGCCCAATTGTGATGAGTTTATCCGTCAGCTCGATCGTCGTGGCGATGGAGTTTGGCGAGAGTATGTGTAGCTTTGGCATAGGCAACCCAGTTCGTATTGTAGCGAAAGCGGGCGACCGAGTCAATTACGAGCCGCGATAAGGGTATGGTCAAAAGTGGCGGTCGCAGGATCGAATGTCCCCCTCACCCGTCCCCGCAAACTACGACGGGGCCGGCCTCTCCCTCGGCGGGGCGAGGCGTGCCATCCTGCCATTTCCTCTCCTCTTGGGGGAGAGGATCAAGGTGAGGGTGCTGCTGGCTTCTGACCACCGCTTTTGATCACACCCCCGCGATAAACGAGCGCTACCGTGGAAGCTGGCTTGAAATGACCGTACTTTTCGCACAGAATCAATCAACCCAAACACGATTATGCCGAACCATTGGCTGCTGAAGACGGAACCGAGTACATACGCATTTGCCGACCTGGAGCGGGACAAGAAGGCCGTGTGGGACGGCGTCTCGAATGCGCTGGCGCTGAAACACTTGCGGTCGATGAAACGGGGCGATCTGGCGTTCATTTATCATACGGGCGACGAGAAACAGATTGTCGGGATCGCGGAGGTTACGAGCGACGCCTATCCCGACCCGAAAGAAAACGACACGCGGTTGGTGGTCGTGGACTTGAAACCCCGAGATCGGCTGTCGAGGCCGGTGACGCTGGCGGAGGTTAAGGCCGATGGCGAGTTTTGGGATTTCGAACTCGTGCGGATGGGACGATTGAGCGTGATGCCCGTCAGCGAGGAGAGGTGGAAGAAGCTGATGAAGATGGCGCTTGAGTGAAGACGGCGAATCGGTCAGCAATTGTTACAGCGCGGCCAGTGACAGGTTTCCTCCATGAGCGAGACCATTTCAGTTCGACGACAAAGGACTGGGAATAACTTTGAGGGTGTGGAAGTATGCTTCGAATTGCGATTCGTCGAACGCAACTGATTCCGGACCGATTATAATATGGACATGCCCTCCCGGGGCGTTTAGCGCATATTGTACACGCTTATACGTACCACGCTCCGTGCTCAACTCTATACATTTAAGGCCGCTGGCCTCGCCAAAGTGAACCTCTTGAACGGACGTCCCGTCACTGCCGCACAATGGATGCCGCGCCACTCCATCGCGAAAATCTCTGTCCAGCTTTACCATTCTGTCTTCTTTAACCGGAAACAGGACTACCAAGAACCTGCGCCACTCCACTTCCCAATGAGTGCCATAATACCCGAGCCCCTTCTTAACTTTGCACCATGCTGGTAGGTCAATGTGAACTTCGCGCTCTGCTGCCGGTGGTTTCTGTGGAGTCTCCAAAAGTTTCGACGCGAATTGAGACGACATGAGGAGAAAGCCGACCAGATATCCAAGGCGATCTTCGCCTCTCCCAGGGCCAGCGAGCCACGTCTCGAGTTCGATACGATCTTCGCTCAGGATTACTTTGGCCTCAGCCGCCGTCAGTCCCTTAACGCGCATGCGGAGCACGTTCTCTAAGAGCGTATGGTCCACGCTCTCGTTGACTTCTTCTATGGGAAGCGTGGCTAGTTGCTTTCTGATTGGTTGCAGGTGCCGAATTCGTTGGGGCAATGGTTTTGACCGAGCCATGACGTTCTCCTAGGCCGAAGCTATTGCGCACGGATAGCAGATGCTTACTCAGTCCGCAATAAGAAACCTATTGCGACGAGCAGGCTGCACTCTCGCTAATGGGGTCAGAAATCGCATTTCTTCGGCTCGACGGGAGGCTCGCCCTCCCGCAGCTAGACAGCGGGTTGCTGCTGGGTGAGGCAGTGGAAGGAGCCGAGGCCCCAGATGAGGTTGGTGCTGTCGATGCCGACGACGCGACGGTCGGGGAAGAGGTTTTGTAACGTGCCGAGGGCGGCCTTGTCGGTGGCCGGATTGCGATACGTCGGCAGGAGAACCACGTGATTGGCGATATAGAAATTGGCGTAGCTGGCCGGCAACCGCTGGCCGTCGTATTCGATGAGGCCGGGCATGGGCAACTCGACCACGCGGAACCGTTGACCATCCTGATCGCGCATGGCGTGGAGGCGTTTGCGGTTTTCCTGCAACGGCCAGAAATTGTCGTCGTGGGTGTCGGGCTCGATGACGGTCACGACGGTGTGCGGGTCGACGAAGCGGGCGAGGTCGTCGATGTGGCCATCGGTATCATCGCCAGCGATGCCGTCCCCGAGCCAGAGGATGTTGGAGACGCCGAGGTAATCGCGGAGATACTGCTCGATCTGCTGCTGGTTGAGGCTCGGGTTGCGGTTGGGGTTCAGCAGGCAGGAGGTCGTAGTGAGGAGCGAGCCCGCGCCGTTGACGTCGAGGGAACCGCCTTCCATGACGATGCCCGGACTAAACACTTGGAGGCCGAGCAACTCCGCGACGCGTTGCGGCACGTCGTCGTCGTCATCGTACGGGGGATACTTGTCACCCCAGGCGTTGTAGCCCCAATCGACGATGGCAACTTCATGGCCGCGCGTGACGAAGATGGGACCATGATCGCGGCACCAGGGTTCGTAGGACGGGATGCGGTGGTAGAAGACGTTCTTCTCAGTTTCGCCCACGGTGCGGCGGGCGATGGATTCGACCTCGTCGTTGCGGACATTAATATGGACGGGCTCGTGCGGGGCGATGGTCCGGACCATTTCGCCGAGGGTGGGAAGGACTTCCGGGTAGCGATCGGGGAAACTGATACCGTCGGGACGGGGCCAACTGAGCCAGGTGGCCGCGTGCGGATGCCACTCGGCGGGCATGCGGTAGCCGAGTTCGCGTGGAGTCGATGGACCGGGAATCATTGGATGAATTTGTTAACAGGTTCCCCAGTGCAGCGAAAGAAGTTTCGTAACCAGACAACAGGATGATATCGTCGCTTTCATGAACAGAACGTTCGGATTGGTTGTCGGGCTGGCGTTGGTGTTCATCAGCGTCACGCACGGGCAGGAAGCGAATGCGCCAAGAGCGGGGATCAACGTCTACGATGGGTTTGAGGAGCCCGAGCTGAGCAAGATTTGGGATGCGAGCCGATGTGTGCCGGGTTCGGTGGAGATCCAGACAAACGTGATGCGGGCAGGGCATGGGGCCGTGAAGATCACGGTTCGCTCCGGCGACAAATTTGAGGCCGGGATCAACGGCAACAGCGACAGCGAACGCACCGAGTTGGGAGAAGGGAGCAGGAAACTGGTTTCCCGGGAAAACGCGGCCTATGAGTATTCATTCAGCGACTTCATCCCGACGAATTTTCCGACTGTGCCGACGCGCCTCGTGCTGGCCCAGTGGAAGCAGTATTGTCCCGAAAAAGGAAACTGTTCGGACGACAGCCCGGTGGTGGCGCTGCGATACGTTTCCGGCAAGTTGTTTATCACGCGGCAAGTCGGCCGTCATCCGGAGACGCTCTTTGAAACGAGTGACGACCTGCGCGGCAAGTGGACCGATCTGCGATTTCAGATCCGGTTCACGACCAATGACAATGGCCGGGTCAAAGTGTGGCTCAACGGCAAGCAGGTTGTGGATTACACGGGGGTCACGGCGTATCCCGAAGACGCAACGACCAGCTATCCGCATCCGAGCTGGTTTTACTTCAAGATGGGACTCTATCGGAACGTCATGGCCGAACCCATGACGATCTACATCGACGAGTATCGCAAGCGGCAGTTGCAGGACGGCGAACTTTGAACCAACGTCGTTTCGGCAGAACGCCCGGCATGTCAATCCAGCAGGCGCTGGGTGATGCCGCCGTAGGCATCGATGCGGCGGTCGCGAAGGAACGGCCAATGCTGGCGCGTTACGTCGACCTTGCGGAGGTCGCATTTCGCGATGAGGACCTCTTCCTTGTCGTGGCTGGCCTCGGCGATGATTTCGCCAAACGGATCGCAAACGAACGAGCCACCCCAGAACTGGACGGTGGTTTCCCTGCCGATGCGATTGGGCGCGGCGACAAAGACGCCATTGGCGATGGCGTGGGACCGTTGGATCGTGACCCAGGCATTATGCTGCTTCACACCATATTGTTTCTTCTCGCTCAGGTGCCAACCGATGGCCGTCGGATAGAAAATGATTTGGGCGCCTTTCAGGGCGGTGATGCGCGCGGCTTCGGGGTACCACTGATCCCAACACACGAGCGTGCCGATGGTGGCGTTTTTCAGCGCGAACGATTGGAAACCGAGATCGCCGGGCGAAAAGTAGAATTTTTCGTAGTACAACGGATCGTCGGGGATATGCATCTTGCGATAGCGGCCAACTAGTTTGCCCCGGGCGTCGATGATGACGGCGGTGTTGTGGTAGACGCCGGCGGAACGCTTTTCGAAGATCGAGCCGATGATGGTGATTTTGTGGGCACTCGCAGCGGCCGCGAGCGCGGTGGTGGTTGGACCCGGGATCGGTTCGGCGAGCGCAAACTGGCTGTGGTCCTCGGTCTGGCAAAAATAGAGCGACCGAAACAGCTCCGGCAGGCAGACAATTTGCGCGCCGCGCTTGGCGGCTTTTTCGACGAGTGCCAGCCCGTGCTTCAGGTTCGCCGCCGGCTGCGCGGTACAGCGCATCTGGATGAGGCCGATAGTGACGATATGGTGTTTGGCAGCCATGTGAAAAAATGCGGCAGAACCATGATGAATTTCTTGCATTGCTGCAAGAAATTTGTTTCTCTTCGCGGCGGGAGCGAGAAACCAACACATGCATTTTGTACCATCGAAGATTTTTCTGACCAAAGGTGTCGGCACACACAAGCACGAACTGCGGAGTTTTGAGCTGGCGTTGCGCGACGCGGGCATTGAGAAGTGCAACCTGGTGACGGTGTCGAGCATCTTGCCGCCACGCTGCAAGATCATTTCGCGCAAGCAGGGCGAGCAGTTGCTACAGCCCGGACAGATCACGTTTGCGGTGATCGCGCGGATTTCGACGAATGAGCCGCACCGGCTGATTGCGGCATCGATTGGCGTGGCGCAGCCGGCGGACGAGGACGCGTACGGGTACCTGAGCGAATTGCACGCGTACGGGATGAACGACACGACGGCGGGGAATTTTTCCGAGGACATGGCGGCGGCGATGTTGGGAACGACTTTGGGCGTTGATTTCAACGAGGACGCGAGTTGGGACGAGAAGGAACAGGTCTTCCGCATGAGTGGAAAGATCGTCCGCACAAGCAATTGCACGCAGACGGCCGTTGGCCATCCGCAGGGTCAGTACTCGACGGTGATCACGGCGGCGATATGCCTGTTTTGAACTCGGAGAGCGTGGTTTGCCTTTCCCGGCAAAGGCATCTATTATAACGCCGTGAAGAATGACGTCGTTGAAGTGCAGGTGAAGGGCGTGCTGCCGACCACCACGGGTTGCGCGGTGTTCGTCGGCAACGATGAGAAGACGTTCGTGATCTATGTGGACCACAGTGTGGGCGCGGCGATCACGATGTTTCTGCGCAACACCCCGAAAGAGCGCCCACTCACGCACGATCTGATTGGCCACATTTTTACGGGATTGGGCGTGAAGGTCGAGCGCATCGTCATCAACGACCTCAAGAACAGCACGTACTACGCGCGGCTCGTCTTGCGTTCCGAGAACGAGCTCGGCAAGAAGATTCTGGAAATCGACTCACGTCCGAGCGATTGCATTGCCCTGGCCGTCCAGCAGAAGAGCCCGATTTACGTCGCCGCCAAGGTTTTTCACGTGGTCGAGGACATGTCCGAGGTGCTCAAGCGCATGAAGCAGGAGGGCGGCGAAGAGTTCACCGGTCAGGAAGAAGAAGGCCAGCCGGAGTGAGCCGGGGGCCACTGTTATTACTGCCACCACGGTCGATCGGCCCAGTAAACGTAAATGGAATAACCAATGACCGCCGCCGGCTCCATGTCCAACAGGGGTTTGTATAGATCACGCGTGGCTGGCGGAAAATAGAGGCCGCGCAGGTTGGTAACACTGACGGCGACGAAACCGGGCAGGCTTGGGCTGGACACACGCTTGTCGTCATAAAACGGGCCGCCAGGAAGGTACGTGCAGTCGATGTTATAATAGGCTGGATCGGCCGTGCCGAAGTAGCTCAGGTTGATGTGGTGTACGTCGTGCTGGTCCATCCACTGCTTCAAACCCTTCAGGTCCTGTCCCCAATCGATATTGGAATCCGCGAGATACTCGTGGCCATGGCGTGGGCCGCCGACAAATTGGTTGAAGAACGCAAGATAATGCGGATAGACGAGGGCGAATTCGACAATCGCCAGGAGACAGAGTGCGGCCAGTGTGAGGCGAAGTGGTCTGGGCCGCGCCGCACACAGTCTGGTGATGGCGTAACCGCCCAGCAACAAGGCGAACGGATAGGCGGGCAGGATGTGGCGCAATCCGATATTCAGTTTCGCCAATATGGCCGCCGCCAAAAATGCTCCCGGTGGGAGCAAGATATACACCGTATCATCATCGACGAAACGCTTCCATCGATTCAGCGCCAGGATGAGTCCGGCGGCGAACAGCACGATCACGGAGATGGGGGTTTTGATCAGGAACGCGAAGGGAAAGAACCACCACCAGCCTTCCGTGCGGTAGCTACCCGCGAGAAACCCGCTGCGTTTTTGGGCTTTGATCTGGCCGAGCAGGAAGCCTTCATTATATGCGTTCGGAAGCAGGTGGTGTTCATCCACCCACGCGACCACGCCGGTCAGTGTGGGTATGCGCTGGAGGATGCCGGGATCTTTATGAAATTCCATGCGCCATTCGGGTGCGTTGGATGGCAGATAACGAAAGTCGTATGCAGCCCAGATTGCTACCCACGCGGCGAGCACGAGCATTGCGAAGATAGCCATTGCCACGGAGAGTCTCTTCCATCGTGTGGACAGTTCTGTCAATTTACCGATTCGGACCGGCCACGCAGACATCTGGCAAGCGCGTGTGACCAGCAACACCAGCACCACCGGGCCAAGCAGCACAGCGGAAAACTTGCTCGATTGCGCCAGCGCAAAAAAGGCGGCCAGACCGAACAGGTTTCCCGCGCTCAGGCGGCGCGCGGTCCGCCAGAGGAAGTAGGCGACACCAAACGCAAAGCATGCTACGCCAAAATCAGTAGTGACGAGCCGGCAATTCGCCAGGATGTTGGGTTCGAGGGCGTAGAACCCGAGCACGACCACCGCCGGCCAAAACCCGAACAACTCGTGCGCCCAACAGAACAGCAGCACACCGAGCAGCACGCCCAGCAGGACAATCATGAACCGAGCCGCGTAGAGGAGATGATCAGCGTCGTTGGAGACGTAGAGCGTATCGTGACAAAAGAAGAACTGTCCCCCCATGACCCAGGAGGCGGAGGCCACCGGGTCGATTCTCTGCAGGTCCATCTTGATTCCATTCATGCCGAGTAACGGCAGCGCGGCCCACATGCGGATGAACGGCGGATGCTCCGGGTCCGTGCGGTAATCGTGGAATTTGAGCGCGCTATAGCCCGCGACTAGGTGCTGCGGTTCGTCCCAAGTCGCGGATTCACGCACGTAGCTGCTGACAGTCAGCGTCAGGAACGCGACGGCGAAGACCAGCAGGCAAAGGATGCAGCGAAGCTGTTCCGAGACTTTCATGGTTGCGGATTATACCACCAATTCGTCTCGACCCAATATACGTGGATCGAATAACCGATCACCGCCGACGGCTTGCGCTCCAAGAGGGGGATGTAGAACTCGGGCACTGGTGCGTCGCGAAGGACGCCGTGCAGGTTTTGCACACTCACGCCGACGTAGCCGGGCAGTTGTGGGTCGGTGATTCGTGACGCTGCAAACGACGGCGAGCCGGGCAGATACGTGCAATGGATCCCGTAGTAAGCGGGATCGGCGTTGCCGAAATAGCTGAGGTTGATGTGGCCAACGTGGTGCGCGTCCATCCATCGTTTGAGCGGTTTGAGGTCCTGACCCCAATCGATATTCGAGTCCAGAAGGACCAGATGGCCATTGCTTGGGCCCCCGACGATTTGATTGAAGAAGGCAAGATAATGCGGATAGACCGTGACGAGTTCGACGGAAGCGAACA